>TARA_B110000908_G_scaffold6415_1_pt1 | contig 54323 bp, 52 predicted proteins | sample TARA_B110000908 | Tara Oceans TARA_B110000908 (sample SAMEA4398067) | marine metagenome | biome: Polar Biome; feature: [DCM] deep chlorophyll maximum layer (ENVO:01000326); material: water (ENVO:00002006), including particulate matter (ENVO:01000060) such as... | depth 36 m
ATTGAGGCAATCCTGGAAAATCCAACCGCTATCCTCAGGGCACAAGTGAACCACCTGAAAACCGAACTTATTAACGAACTTAAAGCCGACGGCGTTGAATATGATGCCCGCATGGATCAGCTCGAACAAGTCACCCATCCAATGCCGGGTAAGGACTTCATCTACGATACCTTTAATGCCTTTAACGTGAAACACCCATGGATCGAGTCTGAAAGTATTCGCCCGAAGTCGATCGGACGGGAGATGTTTCAGGATTACATGTCATTTGAAGACTATATCAGGGCATACAAATTAGAACGTTCAGAGGCCGTCCTGCTTCGTCACCTCAGTGAGGTCTATAAGGTGCTCAGCCAAACGGTGCCGACCACCCTGAAAACGGAGGCGCTACTGGAAGCTGAGACCTATTTCAAAGAACATCTGACAATAGTCGATTCCAGTCTCATCGACGAATGGGAAAAGATGCGTGATCCCGACTTTGTTCCGGCTGATCAACGCGAAAAAACTGACCCCGTCGAAAGACCACTCACTCAGGATAAACTGAAGTTCACCCGACTTGTTCGTAACGATATTTTCACCGCCGTAAAGTATCTATCACACGATAATCTTGCCGCTTTTCTCGATCTCTTTGAGACAAACAATGACATCGATCCGCCGTGGACAGCAGCCCGCATTGACGACCTACTCAACGACTTCTATGATGGCAGAACGAGAATTCGCCTTGATCCAGATGCCCGCAATAACAAGCACTGCCAGATCAAGCCTCTACCGGAAAGCAACCAATGGCGTGTCCACCAAACACTTTGCGATCCCGATGAAATCAACGACTGGGAACTTGTCGCCATCGTAGGCCTCCAGCAATCTAATGAACGGAACAAACCCGTCATCTTACTTGAAAAACTGGGCTGTATTGTTTGAGCAAACTGAGCCATGTCCCATGGTGAGTTCAAAAAAAAGGCGGGGCACCCTTCGATGCTCCGCCTTTTGAAAAAAGAATCCTTTGAGGAGACTTAGTAGCGACCTCTGCCGCCACCGCCGCCGCCGCCACCGCGATCTTCACGTGGTTTGGCTTCATTCACCTTCAGATCACGACCGCCGAAATCTTTACCGTCACATGCTTCAATAGCATCTTCCATGGCTGATTTTGAGTCCATCGTCACGAAAGCAAAGCCACGTGGACGACCGGTCTCGCGATCTTCTGGAAGGTGAACGTCCGTTACCGAACCAAATTGAGAGAAGTGGGACTCAAGGTCCTGCTTTGTCGTGTCGAACGACAGATTGCCTATGTACATTTTCATAATATTGGAGATGGCAGTGCTGCTGATAATCAACTAAGGCACAAACCAAGTTGAGACTTTAATCTCCTTTTATTTATAAACCAATAAGATTCGTGATCTTATTACCCCAGGTTACGATGATACTGTGTTTCTATAAAAGGTAGGGGCCTTATTTCGTGCTCAATCGCCCGAGCTTACAAATGGAGAGCTTGCAGAGGGACACAACTTCCACCAAGATGCCAAGCAGTTACAACAAGATGAGTGAATCCGAACCACGCCCCCCCAACAACGACCGTCGCCGCCGCTCTCGCCGCGGTCGCCGCCCGGCCTCGTCGTCACCGAACTCCAGTGCCAATAGCGCAGAGTCAGGCCAGCAAGATAAAGCCGAGAAAAAAACCCAGATTATGGGGCCGACGAAAGCCGAGACAGCACTCTTACCTGCCTTCCAAGGACTTTCCCGCGATCAGATTCACGTGCCCTCGACCCAAGCTGAGTGCCAAAGCGCGGTCGATGAAATTTTCGCCGCAGGGATTGGTGGATTTGACACCGAAGCCAAGCCAACCTTCCGAAAGGGACAGAAATGCGACGGCCCTCACGTTGTGCAATTTTCCCTTACCGACAAAGCGTTCATCTTCCAGCTTCATCACAGTGAGTGCGAGAAAGCGGTCTCTGATCTTATCGCCTCCAATCAGGTCCTCAAGGTGGGCTTTGGCTTGAAGAACGATCACGGACAGATTCGGAGTCGACTAGGGATCACCCTCGATCACGTCCTCGATCTCGATCAAGTCTTCCGCAAGCTAGGCTACCGTGGGCAGATTGGCGTCCGTGGAGCCATGGGAGTTCTACTTAAGCAATGCTTCAAGAAATCCAAATCAACCACCACGAGCAACTGGGCGCTTCGCGAACTCACTTCACGGCAATTGATCTACGCCGCAAATGACTCCTACGCCGCCCTGAAGATCATGGAGGCACTGCAGTCTGAAGGTCATCTCGATAGCATACCCGAAGTCGCCGGATTAATGGTGTAAACAACTTTTATTGTTAGGGGTTTGATGTTTGGGTGGATTTCTTGAAAGTCCTGCCAAAAATCAAATAAGCTTAAGATGGTTTCTTAGTCTTTTTTCTGAAGTTGCGTTTCTGTCGTTTGAAATCAGTTTTGAGAGCGTAAAGTTTGAGTGAGAGTCGATGGGAGAAAGTGAATTTTTTACCGGTTTGCTTCATATATTTGTTCATGAAGACTTCCTGCAACGGCGGCGCGAGTTTTAGGATTAGGCGCTTCAAATCTGAAATTCGTAGGCTAAGAGGGAGACCTTTGAGGCGGCAGCGCATGCGGGCGGTATCGATGAGCGAGAACTGAAGGCCTTGGTTCTCGGTGCTCTTTACCAATAAATTACCACCCGAGAGATCTCGGAAACAACAACCTCGGCTGTGGAGTAGATAGATGAAATCGACCATTTGATCCGAGAATTCGTCAAAGGTGACCCCTTTGACGTCGGGATCACCAGCGGAATACCCGGCAAAGAAGTATTTTACTGAGAGCTCTCCGCTAACATGATCACAGATAAACCAATTGCTCATCATGTCTTTGGGGTCAGTGCTTTCGAAGTAAGCCACTGTTTGAGGTGTCTCTATGTTGCGGCGCATCAGCTCCGAGGTGCCATTCCAGCTGCGTAGGGCTTTCGAGGGTTTGTTGCGATCGAGAATTTTTTTGTTGATCGCTAGTCGCCTAGGTTTCTTGACGACTAGAAAGCGGTTAGGATCTCGGGGATCGGTCACTTTCCAGACTGCATTGCGTGCTTTCCGGAGGCTTCCTTGTTCATCCTTATTGGAAATGGCCTCAGGCCCGAGATGGGTTGCTAGGATTTCGGCTTCATCGCGGGAGTGGGCACGGATGACTCCACGCCAATCGGTGGTGTGAAAATCGTAGTAACGATGGCCGTCAGCCGAGGGCGCGGCAACGAGATTGGGAACGACCCCAGCGGTTTCGCTGACTTTGGGTGGGCTGTTTTCTTCCCAGATGAAAATGGCTGGCGATTGGGAGAGAAAATCTGGTCGTTCTTCGTCGAGATCACCATTGCGGGTGTAGACTGAGGAGAGGGTGTCCAGATCGTTACTGGAGTAACAATCACGGAGCCTAGCCAGCTTTGCGTTCTTGGTCCATCCGATGTGAATGATTTTTCCGTCCTTTGAAAATTCATGAATTTCCAGCCCTTCTTTTGCGCAACGGGTGCCTTGGTATTGAGCTCCTCCGATAAAGGAATTGATCGTTTTAAAGGTGTGAAAGGCTGGTCGGATCCTCCAGCTCTCGGGTGAGCCGGGTATGTGGTCGTGCAGAGCGACGATATCCAATTCTGAGGATTTGGGGATAATTCCGGTGCCATCATCAAGGAGTCCTTCCCGAGAGCTGATGAGCGGTCCCCAGTAGATGCGTTCAAATGAGGGGTCGCTAAAGCAGATTGTAAAATAGCGGGCGAGATAGTCGGCCATTAGTTCTTCTGAAAAATCAAGGTAGCGCTCGATGCGTGGGAGAGTCCAGAATGCGCTTGTTGACCAGTTTCGTGAGATGCCATTACGACCGGCGATGGCGCCCAGGAGCCGGATCTTTTTCTTTAGATCGTAACCGTGAAGATTTTTTAGTTTTTGTCCCAGAATTTTTTGGTCGACGTTTTCCGGCTCGGTCGCCCGTTCGGCAAATAAATTGTTGGAGTTAATGTCGGGGAGAACGGTCCGTCGTTTCAACATCCCTAACAGCCCAGCGTTGTATGTCGGCTCGAAGTCGGTGACATTGGGGCCCACCAGGGTGAGTTTCCTTGCCTTTACTTCTTTGTAGGCTGATTCCCAAGCCGCGAGAAATCCTTCGAGACTGTATCTGGTCCACTTGGCCCGGTTGATTGTGGAGCCGATCTCGACGGCTTCGATACGATTCGAAAAATGGTCTAGGCTCTTTTGGACAAAATCTATCCATGAGTTGAGAGCCTCAGGAGTTGGCATTTTTTCAGCTTCTGAGAGTGGCTGGATCAGATGTAGAAGCACGCCGATATTCATCGCGTATAAGCCGTCGACCAGCTCATCGGCTCGAGTTAGATCGTGAGTGTAAGTTAGATCTAGTCGAACGGTTTCAACTCCCAGTTCCTTGATGAGTTCAAGAACCTTGCTACAGGCGGCGGAGTCATTTGGAACGGCCACACCGACCCCCATAGCTCGATTTGAAATAAGGCGAGGCTCTGAATTTGAGGCCTGAGATGTCAGGTCATACTGAAAAGGCCGTATTCCTTTTGCCGCTTCTCTTAGAAATTCGAAATCGATCGCCTTTGGGGAAGAAAGGTTTACGAGCCGATATTTATGGCCCTTAGAGGATTCCTTTTTTTGAGGTAGTGATGGATTCTGCTTAGCTGACATGGGGAGGGCAAAGGTGGGTCATCGGAGGTTTTTATAACGTCGCTCCTGAGCGATAGAAAATTGAGCGAAAATCGGAAACCAACAAGGTTGAATTCGCAGTTCTTCCTGGGGTTGGCAAGCGCATTTCGCTGAAATTGGGATTGTAGTAAGCTTACCTTTCGTACCAAGGAGATTCTTCGCCACATCTTGGCGGCATGGCGTGAGCTACAGCCTCAAATTCCCAGCAACCCTATCCTTTGCTCTCGATCTCCAGCTCTTTCTCGAGCAGCAGGTCCAAATCAGCCTTTGTTGGCTTCAAACACTCTGCTTTTCCAAGCTTAACGATCTGTACCTTCTTCTCGCTCTCACCGATCGCGAGGAAAATATCACTGCCTGCGGGAAGTCCCGCATATCTCGTAGCAAAGACCTTTCCCATGAATCGACCGTCACCTTCCGGGCTGGTCATCACTTCCCCCGATTCCGAAGTGGAGTCTTCAAAGTTTGAGCCGATTGCTTCGTCGATGTATTGCTGGATTTCCTGAGTATTCATGTGGTTCTCTTTAAACTATAAATGATCATCTCGAGCAGTCAAAAAATAACTCAAGACAGTTGCTGATCCCTATGGATAATTGGTTCGTTTACCTTTACGTGCACCGCTACTTTTTAGTCGGACCGATGTATCCGGTGGATAACACGACGTCATCATACCAGACCGTATTGTTACGGGTGGCTTGGTGCACGTAAACACCGATGCTGAAGCGCTTGATGCGAACCTTGTCGGAACATGACACCGCCGGAGTCGTCGGTGATTGCTGCGGTGCGGGTGGACCACTCGATGTCATCGAAGGGTGAGATACCGGGAGTGGCAAAACTGGCGATAAAGGTGAGGCCTTTGGACGGTGCGGTAGGGGTTGATTCAGAGGATGCAGGCTTTGATTTAGGCTCAGTGGTGGTAGTCTTCGGGGCTGTGGGAGCTGTGGCGGTAACGGGAGGGGTAGGCATTTTTTGATACGGGTGTTGGGTGCAATAATTGAGATGAACGGGCATAGTAAGGGTGTTTGACGCCTTTTTAAATAAGCGATCGATGAGCTGCATATAGTATGTAGCGATGATTGCTACCCCAACATGTGGCTATTAATCAAGATGAATGAGATACTTTTTCTTGAACCGTTGATTTTAAAGGCATTGCGAGTGGCGGAAATGATATAAGAGAATATGCATAGTGGTAATTGGATAATAAAGTGTTGAATCATGAGCCTAACGTTAGTGGTGGTAGTTTTATAGATAGGTATCAGGAAGGTGTGCTAAATAGACCAGTTATTGGTTATTTGCGGAGTGGCTACCACTCGTCTATGATTTCCCCATGCGTAAGTTATTGATGGTCCTAGGGGCTATAGCGACCTCGGCCGCGTTGACAGCAGTTGCTGGGGCTGAAGTTGTCTTGGGCTTGAGCTTGGGATCTCCATTTTCAGACCACATGGTGCTTCAGAGGGGTAAGCCGATCCCTGTATGGGGGGAGGCCGTGGCCGGTCAGCAAGTGGTGGTAGAATTCGGAGGTCAGAAAAAAAGCGCCAAGGCAAATGGCAGGGGAATCTGGACCGTCACCTTGGATGCTATGAAAGCTTCTGCCGAGGGCCGCGAACTGAAGGCAACGGTCGGCATCGACAGCAAAGCACTGAAGGATGTATTAGTCGGTGATGTCTGGGTAGCAACGGGCCAATCCAACATGCGCTGGATGCTGAAGCAGTCGACAGGAGGAAAAGAGGCGGTTGCAGCATCATCTGATCCGGGGCTTCGTCTTTTCAATCACGCAGGCACACTTCACCCGGGTTCTGGAAAATTTCCGGTGGATTTTCTCAAGAAGCTAACAACAGATAATTACTATGCCACCAAGGGTTGGCAACAGAGCAAGCCTGAATCATCGGCAGGTTTCTCAGGGGTGGCTTATTTCTTTGGAAAAAAACTGCGCGAGGATCTAAAAATTCCAATCGGGGTGATCAACTACTCCGTGGGTGGCACACCGATCGAGGCACACATTTCTCCAGCTGTAATGAACTCGGATCCGGTGCTTAAACCGCTGCTGAAGGACTGGTGGAAAAACAAGGAGTTCCCCCAATGGTGCCGTCAGCGTGCAGCCTTAAATCTCACCCACTGGCTGGCAGATGCGGAATTAAAAGATAAAGCGCCACCACATCCGTTTGCTCCTCATTTCCTCTGGGAGGCTGGTATTGCCAAGCTGCTTCCTCTGCCGGTCAAAGGTGTTATCTGGTATCAAGGTGAATCGAACGCAACGATCGATGGCTCACGTGGAGCTCCTGTGGATGGAGAGTTGAATAAAAAGAAATTCAAGGCCTTGGTAAAAAGCTGGCGTGATGCCTGGGACGATCAAACCTTACCTGTTTATCATGTGCAGTTACCGGGATTGAATCGTCCGTGGCCGGTATTCCGTGAGATGCAGTTGCAAGCGAGTCAGGAAATGGAGCACGTGGGTATGGCGGTAAGTATCGATGTTGGGCACCCAACCAATGTTCATCCACCTGACAAAAAACCTGTTGGTGATCGGCTGGCCCGTCTGGCATTGGTCGGGGTCTATGGCGAGGATCTGTTTCCTAACGGACCACTCTATAAGCGCAGAGCTTTTAAAGGTGAAATGGGAGTGATTGATTTTGAAAACAACGCAGGAATGAAAGCCTCTGATGGTGGTGCGATCCGAGGATTTGAGATGGCTGGAGGTGATAAGAAATTTTATCCTGCCAAAGCTGTTATAAATGGAAAGTTTCTTTGGGTGACTAGTGATTCGGTTACATTTCCTGTAGCAATCCGTTATGCATGGGCAAACGATCCTGATTGTAATTTAGTCAACGCAGAAGGTCTCCCCGCAAGCCCGTTCCGCACTGACAAATGGAAGGACATCAAACCCTCTGGTAATGTAGATATGAAAGGAAAAAAGAAAGCAGCCGCAGCACCCGTTATTCCTGCAGTATCCAAGAAATCAAATAAGATACGTGTTGCTTGCATTGGCGATAGCATCACTTATGGCTCAGGTATCAAGACACGTGATATCGATAGTTATCCGGTGCGGCTTCAGAAATTATTAGGTGATAAGTATGAAGTGAAAAACTTTGGTAATCCAGGTCGGGGTATCCTTAAAAAATCGAAACGTGGTCGCGGCAAGCGCGCGTTTATTTTTATGAACGAACACGATCAGGCGATCAAGTTCGAGCCTCACATTGTCGTGTGCAATCTTGGCATCAACGACCTCATGGACTGGGGGACGTATGGTAAAGTCGAGTTTGTTCCCAATTACCGCGAGCTAGTTCAGGCCTACAAAAATCTGGATACTTACCCGCGTGTCATCATCTGGCACAAGCTTACTCCTCTTTTCAAAGGGCAGAAGTTTTTTGGTGACCCTCGCGTTGATTCCATCAATGATGCCATCGGTAAGGTCGCTAAAGCTGAAGCTATCGAAACGATCGATATGTCGAAGCCGTTTAATGGCAAAGGAGATCTCTTTCCCGATCACATTCATCCGAATGCTGAGGGGGCTAAAATCATCGCAAGGTTCACGGCGGAGTTAATCAAAACAAAGTAATATAGAAGTAACAAAGATATGATTTGGAAAGTTTATTTATCAGGTGAAATCCACACAGAGTGGCGTGAAGAGCTGAAGGTATTGGTGGCTGATCTTAATCTCCCTGTGGAGTTTTATGCACCCGTGACAGATCATGCGGCGAGTGACGATTGCGGAGTTTCAATCCTTGGGTCTGAGGAAAAAGCATTCTGGCACGATCGTAAAGGCGCCGGTCTGAACTCGATCCGAACACGGACACTGATGGAGAAGTGTGATATCGTCGTGGTGAAATTTGGTGATAAGTATCGGCAATGGAATGCTGCATTTGATGCGGGTATCGGCTCGGCACTGGGGAAGCCGCTCATTGTGGTTCATCCAGATGAATTTCAACATGCGCTGAAGGAGGTGGATGCCGCCGCCTACGCAGTGACCGATGATTTTTCAAAAGTGGCGGCGATCTTGCGATATGTGATCGAAGGGGAACTGGGCTAATGCTGAGCTAATGGAGTCGATGACTAAGGATGCTGCCGTATCAAAAGTATGGAACTACATGCTTTTGAATCACGAGCTTGATCGTGCTGATATCATTTGGGCTCTAGGCAGTCATGACTTGCGTGTGGCTGATCGAGTCGCTGAGCTGTGGCACGCCGGGATGGCGCCTGTGGTGGTGATGTCCGGTGGTTTGGGTAATTTTACCGAAGGTGTTTTTGAGAAACCTGAGGCAGACCTTTTTGCCGACCGCGCTATGGAGCTAGGTGTCCCCAAGGATGCCATTTACCTTGAAAACCTTTCTACCAACACAGGTGAAAACGTCAGCCTGACTAGACGTGTGTTAGATCAATACGAGATCAAGGCAGAGACGGCGATCGCCGTGCAAAAACCCTACATGGAGCGCCGCACTTATGCGACGATTCGTGCGCAGTGGCCCGAGCTACAAGTGCAGGTGACATCACCTCAGCTTGATTTTTTAAACTACTGCAATGCTGAGATCACAAGAGAAGACGTGACCAGCATCATGGTGGGTGATCTTCAACGGATCATCGAATATCCCAAACTCGGTTACATGATCGAGCAGGATGTCCCAGAGGATGTCATGACCGCGATGGATACATTGATCGCAGCCGGGCACGATAAACACGTGCTAGCGTAGCGAAGGCCTCTACCAGTTAAACACCACCGGTGCGGGGATGATACGGACTTTGCCTGGGCCGTTGTTTCTCTTACGAGTAACGGCAGTGACCACCCCTTGATCGAACTCAACCGTGGTGCGTGATTTTTCTTCTGTGGTGACGTGGGATAACTGACGGTAGACCTGTCCAGTGTTATGATCGACTACGGTGCGGTAGTGTTTTTGCTGCACACTTTCGACGTAATCCCATTTTCCTGATTCACCTTTTCTGGTTTGTTTGATTTCGGTCTCAGTGGGTTTTCCGAGAGATTTACTAACTTCCTCAAGGGTCATTCCGATGGCAACTTCTTTATTTGCAATAAGCTCAGTGATGATCATCTGACGCTCGTAGAGTTGTTTGAGGTTGGCGATGAAGTTTTTATCCTTCGAGGCCAAGAGCTTGGGGTCAACCCATCCTGTGACCCCGCCTTGACTAGCTTGACCTTTGACTCGGTAGGCTTTCTCGGTCATGGCGAGGAGCTCCACCTTGGTATTGGCTTTGAAGGCACCAAGCCGACGCCCCCCTTTTTTAGTTGAGTAAACTGTGACGGGCTGGGCGGTGAGTAGAGTGATGATGTGTTTAACGTGATCCTTGAGGTAGATAACATCAGGATCGCTATCGAGCAGGGACTTTCTGGGCGCTGCCGTGAGTGGGGACAAAAGGGAAACTGTGAAGGTAATGAGTAGGGCGGCGTGTTTCATGACAGATCAGTTTAGCTTAGGATGATTATATTTCCAATGGATAAATTACTTCAGCGAGTACAAGGAATGTACCCGCATGAGTGGTAGTGACTGTATGACGTCCCTTGTGACGGTCGATTCAAAGAAAAATCGGGGAAAGGGCACCCCATTACGACAAATAGAATAACGTTTAAGAATGGTTACCACTTTCCGTTGTTCATGAAGCGACCGGTAGGGTCAGGGTAGCCCGACAACCGCCGCTTATGCGGTTTTCCAGATTTGCGGAACCATCGTGGAGCTTGGCGGCTTCGCGGACTAGGGGGAGTCCGAGTCCGGTGCCTTTTTGGTCGCTGCCGGGGCGGGGGAGTGAATAGAAATGTTCAAAGGCGCGCTCTACGGCGTAGTCGGGGATACCCGGTCCTTGATCCTCGATTTGGATGACGGCCTGTTGCTCATCGGCGTTGAGGCTGAGGTTGATGTCGGATCCTTCTGGCGAAAAACTGATCGCGTTTTCAAGCAAGTTTCCAATGGCAAGTTTGAGCACCATGGCATCACCTGTTAAGTTGATGTCCTGGCTGATTTGGGTATTCAGAGTGAGCTTTTTTGGAGTCAAACGTGGTCGTATTTCATCGACGATTTCCTGACAAAGTTTAGTGAGGTTGAGTTGGCGTTGATTCTCGAGATGGGGTTTGCGTTCGAGTTCGGCAAGTTGGACTAGGTCACGGACGAGGCTTTCACTGCGGGCGGTTTCGCGTCGGATATTATGGATGAACCGCTTCCTTTTTTCCGCAGGCATATCCTCATCAAGTAATTCGGCGGCCCCCTTGATCGCAGCCAGCGGGCTTTTTAACTCATGGGTGAGGGTGGAGACGTAGTTTTCTACATAGCGTCTTCCTTCCAGTGTTTCACGCATGTCGTGGAGGGCTTTTCCAAGAGTATTGACCTCACGGCCTTTACCGAGATGCGGCATGGGTGTGCGTTCGCCACGACCAATGGATTGCGCGTAGTCGGTGAGCCGACCAATCGGTTGGAACAACCAGATGAATACAGCGCCGGTGAGTAGAATCACACCTCCGCCGATGAGAACGGTCGCTGAGAGGATGTCGCGTTGCCGATCAGTGATAAAAGTGAGTACATCAGCTTGAGCTTTATAGACGGTGATGACGGCAACAATTTCATCACCAGATTTTACAGGTGCTGCAACGTAGAGAATGGAGCTCTGTGGGTTTTTATCATCTTCACGTGACGACCTGGCACCATATTCCCCAGTGAGGGTGCGCATGACGTCGTTGTACTTTGAGAGATCCTGACCCTCGCGGCGTGCATGGTCAGAGTCAAACAGCACGATACCCTTATCATTAGTAAGGTAGGCGTTGAGCCCAAGGGTGGTTTTGGTGTGGTTGTGAATCTTTGCCTTCAGACTGTGTTTCTGAGCATTGGCAAAAGCATCTCTCAACGTTTCCTGATTCGGTTTGCCGTCCTTGATATCACTTTCGATCATGCCGGCCATGACATGGGCTGTATCCACCATCACTTCTTCAGTCGCTTGGAAGGTCTGGGCATCGACATCATCCAGTAGGTAAACGATGAGTCGGTAAAACCCAAAGCCAATGATGAGAGCGAGGCAGAGAAGTGTGACGCGGGTAAGTCGCATAGAATAAAATATTAGGAGGCTTCACTATTCAATGTGTAGCCAAGGCCGCGCCTTGTTTCGATGGGATCGCTGCCGTCTTCGGTGCACTCACGGATTTTGGCTCGTAGTGATTTGACATGGGCATCGACGGTTCGGTCCATTGCTGAGCCGGGGTCTTCCCATGCTTTTTCGAGCAGTTGTTCACGGGTAAAGATACGTCCAGGTTGGCTCATCAGAGCGACGAGTAACTTGTATTCGTGCGCAGTAAGAATCATGGCCTTTCCGTGGCAACTGATCGTCATGGAGTTGGAATCATGGCAGAGTGGGCCATGGCTGCTGCCCGCCGTTGATTGAGCATCCGGTGCTGGTGCGGCAGATGCTCGACGGAGAATGGCGCGTACGCGGGCGGCGACTTCGCGAGGGCTGAAGGGCTTGGTGACGTAATCGTCGCCTCCAAGTTCGAGCCCGAGGATACGGTCGATTTCCGAGTCCCTTGCCGTGAGAAACAGCACAGGCAAGGCGGATGACTTCCTGATTTCGCCACAGAGATCAAAACCGGAAATATCGGGTAACCCTACATCGAGGATGGCTAGATCGTAGTTGTTTTCGAATATTTTCAAGGCTTCACCAGCAGTGGTGACGTGGGTGACCTCAAAGTGTTCTGTTTCCAGAACATAGACTAAGGTATCGGCGATGGAGGTTTCATCTTCTACGAGAAGGACGCGGGGCATGCCAGCAAGTGTAAGTTTTAAACCCCAAATTCCAAACTCCAAATATGTAATATCTTCGGATAAACCGCTGGACAGGGGCTGTGATGCCCCCTAGTTTCCCCGCGAATTACCAGAGTAATCGAATTATGAAAAAGAATAATATCACCTCCGTTCTTGGAGTTATCGGGCTCGCCGGCCTTGTCGGTGTTGGCTCTCTCAGCGCCCAAGATGCCACTCCTCCTGTTCCTGCAGCTACCCCTCCCGTCGCGCCACCAGCCATTCCTCCAGGGCCCCCAGCGCCCCCAGCACCTGTGCTGACGGATGCTGAAGTGAAAGACATCAGCTCTTATGTTCTGGGTCTGCAATCTGCCCAGCGTTTTGCCGGATCTGGCCTTACGGCTGATGACTTGCAAACCGCCGCCCTTCTAAAAGGATTCCTCGCTGGTCTCAAGGGAGACAAACCTGAGTATCCTGAAGCTAAGCTCCGTGCTGCCATGGAAGCCCTCGGCAAAGCTGTTCAGGGTCGTGAAGCTAAAAAATCTGAGGTAGCCCTCGCTGCAGGAAATGCTTTCCTCGCAGAGAACGGCAAGCGTCCTGGTGTCACCACCACCGCTAGTGGAATGCAGATTGAGGTCATCAAAAAAGGAACCGACAAGAAATACGTCGCTCCTGCCAATGGCGCTCCTGATAGCGGAACCAAGTTTATGGTCCACTACCGTGGCACCTTGATCGACGGCACCGAGTTTGATAAGTCACCTGAGGGTAAGACTTTCCCAATGACGCTCCAAGTCATCCCAGGCTTCAAAGAAGCTCTGACAACGATGCCTATTGGTTCTAAGTGGAAGATCTTCCTTCCGTCCACACTTGCTTACGGTGCTCGCGCCGCAGGACCCAAGATTGGTGCTAACAGCGCTCTGATTTTCGAACTTGAGCTCGTGGAAATTCAGGCTGCTCCGCCAGTTGCAGCTCCTCCAGCAGGACCACGTGTTCCAGCACCACCTCGCCCTAGAGCCAGTGCCGTAACTCCTCCTGTCCAAGTTCCCGCTCCAGCTCCTGCCAAGTAGGCAAAGGTTGAACAATCGAGGGTTGCAACCGAACTCATTTTCAACAAGGCTGTCGGATACAATCCGGCAGCCTTTTTTTCTGCCCACTCGTGTCTTAACTCTTGAATTTAAAATCTTAACACCATGTACCGCACCGGAATAGGATACGACGTCCACCAATTTGCCGAAGGCCGCCCACTGATACTCGGTGGTGTGGAAATTGAACATACCCATGGCCTTGCGGGGCACTCGGATGCTGATGTGCTTTGCCACGCGATTGCTGACGCCCTATTAGGGTGCATGGGGCTGCCTGATATAGGGCATTATTTTCCACCCGAAGACGACAGTATCGAGGGCATTTCATCTTTAAAAATTCTGGAGAAATGTCGAGAGCTTCTCGAAGAGCGATCTGGTGTGATTCAGAATGTTGATTCGTCGATGATTGCTGAAGCTCCAAAAGTTCTGCCACACGCCGAGGCAATGAAAGTTAATATTGCCGCAGCCCTTGGTATTACGACTGGTCAGATTGGAATCAAGGCGACTACGAATGAGACCATGGGTTTTGTAGGCAGAAAAGAAGGAATCGCTGCTCTGGCCTCTGCAATGATCTATATTCCTGATTAAAATTCCATACGATGGCAAAAATCCCCGACTTGCCCGAAGAAGAACGTCCACGCGAACGCTTGGCTCGTCTTGGTGCCTCAGCGATCAGTGATGCCGAATTACTCGCTATTTTCCTACGTACCGGCGTTGTAGGAAGCAGTGCCATTGAAGTAGGTAGAAAGTTACTTAAAAAATATGGTAGCTTAACAGAGCTTGGCGGTCTCAGTGTTCAGGAACTCTCCGAAGAACATGGTCTTGGTCCTGCCAAAGCAGCCCAGATGATTGCCGCCTTCGAACTCGGGGCGCGCTGTGCCAACGAGAAGATGGCTCGAACGCCGATGAATAGCGCGGATGCGATTTATCAAGCGATGGCACCACGCTTGGCGCACGAGAAAAAAGAGTATGTCCTCATCATTCTTCTGGATAGCAAGTTGCGAGCCACTCGCACCATTGAACTCAGTAAGGGGAATTCAGACACGGCACTTTGCGAACCTAGGGATGTGCTCCACCACGTGCTGATCAATCAGGCATCTGCCTTTGTATTAGTCCATAATCACCCGTCGGGTGACCCAAGTCCTAGCCGGCAAGACTTAGCTCTAACAAAGAAAATTAGTGAAGCCTGCGACATGATGCGGCTGCGCTTTGTCGATCACATGATTATCGGTAGGCCGTCTAGCGAACGAACTAAAGCCTACTACTCCTTTACCGGAGCAGGAGTTATTTCCTAAACTGATATCTAGCGTTCCACGGGCATTTCGGCAGATTTCCAGGCATTGAAGCCTTGGTTTAGATGGTGGATCTTACCAAAATTATTCTTTTTAAGAACAGGGAGCGCTTGGCTGCTACGGCTGCCACTCCGGCAATGAACGATATAAGCGCGCTGATTGTCTAACTTGGAAATTTTCTCAGTGAAGTCTGAAGACTTGAAGTTGATATTAACGGCTCCTTTAATGACGTCGACCCGAATAAAATCTACATCATGGGGATTTCCCAAGGCGGCTACGGAAGTTGTCACCTCGCTCCCTTCAGATCCGACATCGGTGAACATGACACCGCTTACAAGCGCATTATCCTCGCTCAGGCACTCGCACGATGCGATCGACGCCCACATGGTTGGCAAAACACACTCGCACTCCGCATCCTAAGAAAATCGTTTGGCGTTGTCACAATAAGGACGGCATTTATCGTGATAGTTTCTACTGGGTATCGCTCACCAACATTCCGAAAAAGGGGGAGTATGAAATTGCAGCTGCTTTGGATAAGTCTAAGAATTTCGTCAAGGTCTTTGCCAAGGAGGTTATCCTCGCTAAAGAAAAGAACGGGAAGTCAACACGTAAGCCTCTGACCTCTTCACAGATCGTAGTTCACCTCGATGATGAGATGCTTGATCTCGACAAGGAAGTCACTGTGATGCTCAACGGTAAGCAGGCATTTAAAGGTATCGTCAAACGCAGCAGGGGTAACATTCTTCGCAATCTCGCCAAACGAGCTGATATCAACTACGCTTTCCCGGCTGAGGTAGTTGTAGGAACTAAGAAAAAATAGCTCCCGCTCCACGAAAAAAATATGGCAATGTCATGATGGCCGTGGTCGTATAGTCTCTAAGATACGATGATGAAATTATTTCCAACCTTATTGACCGCTAGCGGGCTCACCTTGTCAGCCCTAAATATTTTTGCGCAAGCTTCTACAGCGAGCGATGTAAAAGCTTCTACGAAGCCCAATATCGTCTTTATCCTCGCCGATGACCTCGGCTATGGTGAGCTAGGTTGTTATGGGCAGGAAAAAATAAAAACTCCCCACGTTGATCAGCTCTGTAAGGAAGGGATGAAATTCTCCCAGCACTACACCGGTGCTCCCGTTTGTGCCCCAGCTCGCTGCGTGCTGATGACGGGTAAACACCTCGCTCACGCTGAAATCCGAGGCAATAAAGATTCTAAAAATGGGAAAAAATTTCCCGGTCAATGGCCTATCACCGCTGAGGCTCTCACCATCGCAGAGGTTCTCAAGGATGCGGGTTATGTCACAGGTGCTTTTGGTAAGTGGGGGCTAGGTCCAGCAGGTTCAAGCGGAGATCCTAACAAGCAGGGATTCGATCGTTACTACGGCTTCATCTGCCAACGCAACGCACACAGCTTCTATCCTCCCTACCTAGATAGCGATGGCGAAGAGATCACGATCAATAAAAATCCGATCCCGGGTCATAGTAAAAAGTTAGAAGGTGAAGTGAAGGCTGACGACTACCGCGATGAAAACTACGCAGGCGATCTCGTGCTTGCTGAAGCCCTCAAATTTATCGACACGAACAAAGATAAGCCCTTCTTCCTCTATCTCCCATTCATCGAGCCTCATGTCTCCATGCACCCGCCGCAGGAATGGGTCGACCGCTACCCCAAGGAGTGGGATAAAAAGCCCTACCGTGGCACCCGAGGGTATATCCCTCATCCCCGTCCACGTGCTGGATACGCGGCCATGATTTCTGATCTCGATGAACACGTGGGTGCCGTCATGGCCCGATTGAAAAAGCATGGACTCGAGGACAACACCATTGTCATCTTTACCTCCGACAACGGCGCAACTCACGACGTCGGTGGAGTCGACACCACTTTCTTCAATTCCGTCAATGGCCTGCGTGGCCTCAAGGGAAGCTGCTACGAAGGCGGCATCCGTATTCCCTGCGTCGTTAAGTGGCCAGGTAAGGCGAAAGCCGGTAGCACCACGGACGCAGCCAGCTATTTCCCGGATTGGTTTCCTACCCTCACTGAAATTGGTGGTGGGAAAATGCCTGCCCAAAAACTCGATGGAGTCAGTCTCAGCCAAGTGATTAAGGGTGGAGCTCTTCCGAAGCGTCACGAGCCGATGATCTGGGAGTTCAATGGCTACGGAGGAATTATTGCAGTCCGCGACGGTAAATGGAAAGCGATACGCCGTGGTTTAAAAGGTAAAAAGGGCCCTTCACCATGGGAGCTCTATGATATCGATGCCGACCCCAAAGAAAAAAACGATCTCTCGAAAAAGCACCCCGAGCGCGTGCAACGCCTCGAGAAGATGTGGCTAGAGACTCGCACCAAAGAACCCGACTTTCCGGTTCCTATGGTGGACAAAAAGTAGTGTTAATCGTAATCGTAATCGTAATCGTATTGGGTTATTTCATCAGATGCATCGATTTCAATCGAGGCCAAGGTATTGTTAAAAGCATGCATGGCAATGGGTGTCCAGATGCTACCTGTTTTTTGTCGAGCGTAGCCAATGAGGTCACCATCATCCCGCAACCGGTGAAAGTAGAGGTGAAAAAGGGCAGCTTCACTCTCACTGTAAATGCAGTAATTGTTGCACCTGCTGCCTTATCCAATGAAGCAGCTTCTCTGCGCGATCTGATCGAACCGGCTACTAAATTTAAGTTTAAAATTGAAGAAGCTGCCACCGGCCCACAGATCAAACTTGCGCTCGACCCAGCTCTAAAAAATCTCGGACGTGAAGGCTACACTCTTCAGGTTGCCGATTCAGAAGTAGTTATCAAATCCTCTGCTCCTGCGGGTGTTTTCTATGGTGTTCAGTCGTTGATTCAACTTCTTCCTCCGGAGATTGTATCGACTAATAAAGCCGATGCCGAGTGGTCGATTCCCTGTGTGTCGATCACCGACAAACCTCGATTTGCGTGGCGGGCATTCATGCTTGATGAAGCACGTTATTTTAAAGGTGAAAAAGAAGTTCTAAAAATCATCGACCAGATGGCGGCATTAAAAATGAATGTCTTTCATTGGAATCTAACGGATGATCAAGGGTGGCGTATTGAAATCAAAAAATACCCCAAGCTCACATCCATTGGTAGCAAACGTACGAACACTCAAATCGGCGGATGGAATAGCCCCAAGCGTTCTGGCGTGCCACATGAGGGCTTCTACACTCAAAAGCAAATTAAATCCATTGTTGCTTACGCCCAAACGCGTCACATCACCATCGTTCCCGAGATCGGTATGCCCGGTCACGCCCATGCCGCGATTGCATCATACCCGTGGTTGGGCACTAAAAACGTCCCGATCGAAACTTCTGAAAAGTTTGGTAAGCACTACAACACATACAACCCTGCTAGCGAAAAAGTCTATCAAGCAATGAGTGATATTTTTGACGAGGTCATCGCTCTTTTTCCATCGCCAATTATCCACATCGGTGGTGACGAAGTGCGATTCAACCATTGGAAAGAAAGCTCTGAAATTAAGGCGTTGATGAAAAAGGAAAAGCTTGCGACTTACGCCGACGTGCAGATCTACTTTACCAATCGGATCGCTAAAATCGTAGAGTCGAAAAAACGCAACATCATGGGGTGGAATGAGATCATGGGTGTTAACGTCCATGGCGGGCTCAATGGTGGTGACGAAGCTAAGTCTGGAAAACTCTCACCCGATACCATCGTCCACTTCTGGAAAGGTAGTGCTGAGCTTGCCAAGCAAGCCGTGAAAAACGGCCACAAAATCGTTAACTCGTGGCACTCCTACACCTACCTCGATTACGGCTATGGAAACATCTCCCTGCGTAAGGCTTACGACTTTGATCCTGTGCTCAAAGGTCTAACAAAAGCGGAGGAAAAGCAAATCATCGGCACAGGGTGCCAGATGTGGGGCGAGTGGATTCCAACCGTTGAGCGTATGGAATCTCAGGTTTACCCACGCCTCGCCGCCTACGCAGAGGTGGGTTGGACCGCACTCGATCAAAAAGACTTCAAGTCGTTTAGCCGCAGGATGAAAAGCCAATCTAAACGCTGGGATATTCAGGGCATTGGCTACGCTAAGAATCAGGTCGCCAGTGTCACCGCGGAAGACTTTTTTAATCATGTCAAAATCGATAGATGGAGTCCTAAAAAAGTGACGAAAAATTGGACAAATATCGATTTTTCCACCGCAGGGAAAGTGAAGGTAACTGGTAATTACGAAGTTGTGTTCCTTTATAAAAAAGGTGGGCACGCACTTGAAATCAGCGAAGTGGCGCTGATGGAAAATGGCAAGCAAGTTGCTACTGATCGACACGTCGGTTTCAGTGGTCGGAAACTCTCAAGTATCGTTTACAAGCTCAAGCTGTCAAAGTTCAAGCCAGATGCCACCTACACTCTCCGTGCACGCATCAAGGGATCGGAAGGCGCCGATTCTCACGGCGAGATCAGAATCCACGTTGGTGAGTGAGTCGAATGGCTGCATTTATCATTGGAAAATTTTCAGGATGGAAATAAGATACCTCTATGCCCGAGATTCATCCAAGTGCCATTGTCAGCGAAAGAGCTCGCCTTGCGGAAGACGTTACCGTGGGGCCATTCAGTATCATCGATGCCGGAGTGAAAATTGGGCCTGGCTGCACGATTGGTGCGCAGGTCTGGATTACGGGAAATACACAGATGGGATCGGGTAACAGCATCGGCTACGGTTCGATCATTGGCGCAAATCCACAGGACCTTTCATTTAAGCCAGAGACGGATAGTAAAATCATCATGGGCGACAACAACACCATCCGTGAGTATGTCACCATTCACCGAAGCACGGCGGAGGGAGGTAGCACAGACGTGGGAGATTCCAATTTTCTGATGACCGGAGTGCACCTCGCCCACGATGTGAAGATGGGCAGCCAGAATGTTCTAGCCAACAACGTGATGCTCGCCGGACACATTAAAATGGGTGACCACATCTTTCTCGGCGGCGGCGGAGGCTTCCACCAATTCCTCCATATCGGCTCATACTCAATTGTCCAGGGGAATGCCGTGGTCAGCCGCGATGTGCCACCTTTCTGTATGGCCCACGGGCGGAATGAGTTAGCAGGTCTTAATGTGATCGGTCTTCGCCGCGGTGGATTTACTCCTGAAGAAAGAGCGGATATCAAAAGGGCCTACCACTTGCTATTCCGTAGTGGTGGCAATATTGCCGAGTCTCTCGCATTGGCCGATGAAAGCACGTGGACGGATGTGGCAAAGATACTCCTTCATTCCGCACGTCACGCATCCCGCAAGGGTTTGATGCAACGGTCTGCATAGGCTTGCACTCCTAGCGGTCGTCCGCTGGCTGTACTCCACTCAATCCAAGCAACTTGGTATTTGGAGTTTAAAACTTGGAGTTTCAGATCGCTACCAGCTCCGCTTGTATTTCAATATTCCTTCACCAATTCCTTCGGCGAGCGATTGGCGATACCACGCCTTTTTCATCCTAGCGCGTTCCTTGCTATTACTCACAAACCCGCACTCGACAAGGATCGCCGGGTGCTTGGAATGGCGGATGACGTAAAACCGAGCATACTTTACGCCACGGTTAGGAGTACGAAGTTTTGATGAGATACCATTCTGCACATGGGTGGCGAGTTTTTTGCCCTCACTCCCGTAGTAGAAGGTTTCCAGTCCACTGGGAGCACGTTTCCAAGTGTGGTTATAATGCACGGAAACAAAGATAGCCTTGCTATACCGATTGCCGATACTAACGCGGCCGGGTAGGGAGATGAAGACATCGCTTCGCCGTGTTGTCTTTGTGCGGATACCTTTTTGTTTCAGGTAATACTCAAGGCGCAGTGCGGTATCCAGAGCGAGATGTTTCTCATAGACCAACCCGCTAGAGGCTCCCCTATCGTGCCCTCCATGACCCGCATCGATGATAACGTAGCGGAAACTCTTGGCCATCATTGTGCCGGGGCAGAGGGTTAGCAGGATGGTGAGGGCAAAAAAGAATTGGCGCTTGGTCGAGAAGATCATTCGGAATGAGTGGAAATGTAATAGTGGATAAATGAGCTGATAACAGACAATGGTCTATTTGTATATAAACGCAGGGCGTTCGGAAATGTTGTGAATTTTTGCCCTTTGTGTAGCTTCAGCTTGTGCACTATAGGGCACTCCTCCAGCAACTCTTACTACGCCATCGCCTAAATCTACAAGGCGAGGGTCACCAGAGGCACCACGTTTATGGAAGGAGGTGAATTTAACCTCACCATTAGGTGAGATGCAGCTATGGCCGAAGATGTCTGGCTTCACTTGATAGAGTGCGTGCATATTATTGGCTCGATCCAGCGTGCCCTTTGGTTTGCGGAAGGTTAGGATTTTTCCCAGTGGTATAGTGGCAATGTTTTGGCCGCTGTTTGTTGAGGAAACGCGGGCGAAGAGTTCATTGGAACGGTTTCCACTGAATGTTATCAGCTTATACTCACGGATTTCACCAGGTGCTTTTGGGATGCCCGCCCGCTGGATCCAGACAGTCCTTCCATTAGTGATGGTGCAGTGGACGCGGTTAGATGTGAAGCCGTTGCGGGTGGGGCCAGGCATGTTAACGGTCGCCTGACAGGTGTAGTTGCCCATGCTGCCGAGTGCATATGAGCTACTGAGAGAGACTTTGCGGGCAACGGTCTGCCCTGTTGGGATGATTACAGTTCCATAGTTCACCTTGCGCGAAATCGGAATGATCCGTCCACTTGAGGTCACGTGGAAATTAAGCCAAGCTCTACCATTTTCGGTCTTGAGCACAAGTTGTCGTCCAGAGTGGTTGGTGATGTGAACGGTGGCGGTAACGGGCTCGTTAAGAATATAGTTGGGCTTATTAATCTGCAAGCGGACGGCAACTTGGGCCTCGGCTTGTGGAACGATGGAGATGATGACAAAAAGGGCCAATAAAAAGGCCATTAGACCGCGTCGGACCGAGCCAGAGTAGTCTCTGGGTGCCCTCCGTGGTGGGGTTGGGGATGAGGTGTGGTGATTCATAGGTGATTTCTTTTCTATGCTTTATTTTTCGGGGCGTCAATCTCCCTGTGGAGAGTTGCTGAGTGTGCGGAATCCGAGATCGGGCCTACGGAGGCTTCGATCGTCTACCCATTCACGGGCGCGTGCTCCGTATTTGGGGCGAAGGTGTGAGGCTCCGCATATGACATACCGTGGGGGTAAAGAGGGGTCCGCAGGATTGAGGGTCTTTTTCCTCATCCACTCGCTGACGTTACCAGCCAAGCCAAAGATACCGTGGGTCGTTTGTTCCGTTTGATCGACCGGTTTCCAGCCAGTGCCTTGAAGCGTGCTCGGGTCACTGCCAGCGGAGCATGCTGCGTACCATTCTTCACGGGTGGGGAGACGGCGGCTTTTCCACTCGGCATAGGCATAGGCATCCCACCAATCGACACCTACCACGGGGTAGTTTAAGTCGACGTCTAATAAATTCCACTGTCCGCCTTCCTTAGCTGCGGAATAGAGCTTAAACCAGTCGTCTGGCTCGTAGGATGTTTTGTCTTCTGGTTGATCTTCGTGCCGATAAACCGTTTTCATGTTGTCAGCCAGTTGATCGAGTTCTTGAAGGAATTCGGCGTATTCACCAATAGTGACCTCATGGGCATCGATCCAGAACTGACGCACCTTCACGGGGAATCCATCGGGGCCGGGGTATTTGCCTGCGGCAATCTGCACCATGCCTGACATTTGCCGTTTTTGAGGTGTCGGTTTGTGGGTGGTGAATAAATAGATCAGCCCACCCAGAATGAGGAGGATGGCTAATACAGATAGAGACTTGCCTATCACGGCATTCGAAAACCTTGGCCGCATCCGCATGGTTGGGCTCTTGATGTGATTTCGCTCACTGGGTTCGGCAAGTTGGCGTTCTACCTTATCGGAGAGATCGTGAATCTGTGTCCAAGACAGCGGCTCCTCACGCTCAAGGTCAGCCATATATTCGCAAAGAGAGTTGGTCCTCGTGGAACCAGGTTGATTGGGTTCCAGCAAGTCTTGCATGAGATGCCCCGTCATTTCCTTGTCCCGTGTGGCGATATTCGGGTCATAATCATCACTGATGGCCATATTGACGATGCGGCAGTGGTACTTATCATCAATATAGATATCGTGTGGTGTCAGCGGCAGGGTGGCAACTTGGTGGCTCTCCAAGTGCTTGGATGCACCGGAAATATTTCGGATAATGCGCGCTGTCTCGATAGGATTTATGCTGGCACCTTCTTCATGAGAATCCGCGAGACTGGTGCCGTGGAGTTTTTCCATAGCAAAGAAGCAGAGGTCACCCTCATTGACGGCTTCTAACACTGATGAAATCAACGGGTGATCGACAGATGCTTTGACTCTGACATCAGAGATGAATGCTTCCCGTAGTTCATGACTGGCCTTTAGCGAATCATCCAATGCGCAGAGGGCTACTTCACGTTGGACGGAAATCTGAGTGGCTACCCATGTGGAGGTATTCGTGCCTTTGGAAATTAGCTCACCGATGAGGTAGTCGCCAATTTGTGCTCCACTAGTGAATGTTTGCTTCGGTTCCGTAGACATGGGTAGACATGGGTATCGTCTTGGTAAAATGATACGCAACTTATGTAGCTTAATTTCATTTCCAAGCAATGGCCAATGATGCATTTCTAGGCGCTCTAACGTAGTGTTCAAGAAATGGATTATACCTAGCTTGTTAACTTAGCGAATAGGCAGCGGTGGCAGTGAGGGGTTGTCACCATACCCGTCATCGCCCTTGCGCGGTAGAATCATGCCGTCGTCACCAGGAAGCCATGGCATTGGGTCATTTTGCTGGGGAATGGGGCCCATTTTACTGCCGTGGACACTGTGGAGTCTGCGCGGCTGTGCCTGCTGATCGATGACTTCGCCTTTGTAGAGGAGTTCGACCACATAGCCGTAGAATTCACGTCTGCCTAAGAGGTGTTCGTCTGCGAGGTCGGCCTCGGGAATGGTGTAGGCCACTCGGAGCGTCTCCTCGTTGCCGGTATCTTTCCAATCGAGCTTTGTGTCCCCCCATGACGATTCGATATGGGCGATAGAGCTCGCCTTTTTGATCTCACCGCCACTGACCTTATCATAGAAATGAATCTGCACATGCACGTCGGCTGGGTTGATTGGCTTGTCGGGTCGGGCGAGGATGGTGATAGCCACATCGGCGTGTTTGGCGCCCATGGGGCTTTTTGTCTTACGCGTGTTCATCGGGCCAATGGAAATGACCGGACGATGAGCGTGTGCTACATCCATTCCTTTGGTGAGTTTATTGGCGGCAAGCTTGAAGTAGACTCCAGCCTTGATACCCATTTGCTGGACTTTTTGATAGTGATCGGCGGCTTTAATGTAGATTCCCATGTCCTCGAAGAGTAGGGCTTTCTGATAGATGACTGCGGGTTCGCCAGGGTCGATGCGTTCGGCTTCATCCAGCTTGAGCATCGAGCGCATCATATCACCATCCATATGGAGGCTGCGTGATTCCTGAACCAGACGTTCTACTACGGGCTCAGCAATGGCGGGTAAGTGGGATAGGTGTTGTGTGGCAAGAGCAGATGGCGGCGTCGCGGGTGTGTAAGCGGGGATGCTAAGCGGTGGTGCAGCAGTCGTGTCGGTAATACCACGATCAGTCGGTGGGTTCTCCCCGACGCTGGCAAGGATTTGTGCCAAGCTGCGCGGCTGGACAGGTCCCTGAGGGGTGCTTACACGAGGCTCTGTGGTTGTAGCAACCTGAGGCTGCTGATTACGCACGGTGAGTGCTGTGCCCACGGTGATCAGCTGGGCAAATGCCAGCAAGGCGAGTAACCAGCAAGCGATAGTAAAGGTGGGGCGCGCCGCATATACCGTGTGTGCGGGTTGCTGGGGTGGTGCGCCCGAGCCTGGTGGCGCGGAAACCTCAGACGAAGAGCTCTGAGTTTGGATCGTGGTTTTCATAGGTGTCACTCACCGTAGAAAATACAAGACCGCCATGTCAATGCAGGAAAAACGGCAAACCGGCATCATTCCCGAGCTTGATCGCGCTAGCAGACATACAACCTCAGACTACTTCAGATCCTTCGAGGGATCAGTCTGGAAATCCAAGGCAAATCGAGCCGTGGTGTTCGGCTTGATCACCGTCTCGATATACTTGAGGTGGACGGGGTCCTCGATATAAAAACGGCCATTCGGCAGAAGTATCGATGTTTCGTCCTGATCGCACGCTCAACACTTCCGGGATCTTAAGTAGCATACTGCGTGTCGCTCGGATCATTTCTTCGAGCTTGAGGTCGTTGACCTCAGGCTTGAGCTTAAAAAAACAACGTGATGAATCATGGTAGATTAAACTTTCCAGTTAAGAGCACCTTTTTTCAGTGCATAGACATACGCAACGGCAAGTACGCCCACAAATCCGCAGATACTCCAGAAGGCCATCATACCTTCGTTGGCAAGCTCACGGAATTGCACCGCCCATGGATAGAGAAAGACAACTTCGATATCGAAAATGACAAAGAGCATGGCCACGAGGTAGAACTTCACGCTGAATCGCGGTGAGCCTTCACCTACTGGTAGCATACCGCACTCATACGGAGTGTCCTTGATTGCGTTCTTGCTGCCCTTTTTTCCGAGTAGGACACTCATAATCAACATGGAAGCACAGAAGCCGATGGCGACTATGGTCTGCATAATGACGGGAAGATAATTCTGGAGCATGGGTGAGTGGAGCTGAAAATTCAGTTGGGAGTAATCTTATATAGAAAGAATAGGAAGGTCTCGCTATATTGCAGTGAAGAGTGGCAGAAAAGGAAAAACCCGCGCTGCCTCTTGGGCGACGCGGGTTTTTAAAACGATTCGTGGTGGAAAAACCAGCACGAAATTTAATGGTTTTAATCAAAGTGCTCTAGAGAGACTCTTGAGCAGCGAGGAAATCGCTATGAGCTTCGGACAGCTTAGCTAGCCCTTTGTATTCCTTACCTTCTTTTTCGATCATGCCTCGTGTAACGAGGTTTTGGAGTTTTTCATAAGCGCGTAGGCGGAGCATTTCTTCTCCACCGCTTACGGCGTTGCGTTCTTTGAGCCTTGCGTAAACAGCCTCGAATAAATCATTAAATCCGAAGAAGCTGTCGTCATCTCCCAGTACGTTGACGATTTCGTCAGTTACGTGATCTGGGACGCGGCGAGAGAATCGAGTTCTTTTCGTAATAGCCATGGACGGACTATACCACTTTTATTCATTTAACGCGATGTGAAAATAATAAAAAGCACAAATTTTCTAATTTTTTACCCCTTCCTCATGACGAATTCTTAAAATGAGAGAGTTGACAGACTCCACCGTTTCAGCGATGCACGCTCCTGTCATGACCACATCACAAGGAAAACATGTAGCAGTAGTAGGGGCTACAGGCGCAGTTGGGCAGGAAATACTCGATTGTTTGGAGGGGCGTAATTTCCCCATTAGTGAATTAACTTTACTCGCATCTGCCAGATCGGTTGGTAAGGAGATTTCGTTTAATGGAAGGTCAATCAAGGTTAAGGAATTGACACATGATAGCTTCGAGGGCGTAGAGATCGCTCTATTTAGTGCAGGTGGAGGACTTTCCATTGAATATGCACCGAGTGCAGCCGCCGCAGGAGCTGTGGTGATCGATAACTCATCCGCTTTCCGTATGGACGATGAAGTGCCTCTCGTGGTTCCCGAAGTGAACCCTGAGGCCATTAAGAATCGACCCAAAGGCATTATCGCCAACCCGAACTGCACCACCATCATCACTCTGATGGCACTTTACCCACTCCATAAGCTCTACGGGCTGAAGAGCATCATCGCATCGAGCTACCAAGCCGTTTCCGGTAGTGGTGCCCAAGGTATTATTGAACTCGATGAACAAATTAAGGTGCTCGGAGCCGGCGGTGAGATCACGGACGACATGAAAAACGTCTATCCATGCCAGATTGCCTCCAACGTCATCCCCCAAGTGGATGCCTTTACCGAAAGCGGTTATACTAAGGAGGAACTCAAGATGCTCAACGAGAGCCAGAAAATTCTAGGCCTGCCCGAACTCAAGGTCACCTGCACCTGTGTCCGTGTGCCCGTACACCGCTCCCACTCGGTCAGTGTCACTGCGCAATTTGAAAAACCTGTCAATGTTGCCGAAGCCCGTGCCGTGTACGACAACCACGCAGGTATCAACGCCAAGGACGATCCCGAAAACGGCATCTTCCCCGTACCTCTGGATACAACGAAGAAAGACGACTGCTTGGTAGGCCGAATCCGCAAGGACATGGTCTTCAACAACGCTCTCACCCTTTGGGTCGTAGGAGATCAGGTCCGTAAAGGGGCTGCTCTTAACGCCGTCCAGATCGCCGAGCTGGTTGAGTAGGAAAACACCAAGTTTTAAACTCCAAATACCAAAGTAGGGCGACTTTACAAGTTACCGGCATCCCAAGCCGGAGAATAGTGAATAGTGACTGGTAAATTAGTAAGCCAAGAAACCTTCCATGTTTTCCGCGCATTCCGTGGTTTCAAATATCAATAACTAACTTTAGCATATCTTCATGAACGACCTCAAGACCTGGCTCAAGGCCAAGCAAAAAGAAGTAGACACCGCTCTAAGCGGATTCCTCCCTCGCGAAAACGCGTCTCCGCGTAGCATTCACAAGGCGATGCGATACAGCATCTTCGCTGGAGGTAAACGCCTGCGCCCTATTCTCTGTCTTGCTGCGGCCGAAGCCTGTGGCGGAGAGGTCAAAGACGCTCTCGCACCCGCCTGCGCCACCGAAATCATGCACACCTACTCGTTGGTTCACGATGACCTGCCGTGTATGGACGATGATGATCTGCGCCGTGGTCGACCCACCTCGCATAAAGTTTTTGGTGAAGGCATGGCCGTACTCACGGGTGACGCTCTTCTAACTGAGGTATTCATCACCATTGCTCAAACGCCTGCGACCAAGCGCTACAGTGTGAAAGATTACGTTGAGGAAATAGCCATCACCGGCGGGAGTAAAAAACTCATCGGCGGCCAGGTGCTCGACCTTGAAGGCGAGGGTAAAAAACTCACCAAAAAGGATTTGATTAAAATCCACGAGGCGAAGACGGCCGCTCTGCTGACAGCTTCGGTTCGTCTCGGTGCCATGACTGCCAACGCAACTCCTCGTAAATTGGAGGCACTCACCACCTTTGGCTACAACCTTGGTCTCGCGTTCCAAGTCATCGACGACATCCTCGACGTCACCCAGACCACTGAGATGTTAGGGAAAACCGCAGGAAAGGACGAAGCCGTCGATAAATCAACCTATCCGGCGATTCTCGGACTTGAAAAATCCCGCCAAGAAGCTGCTCGACTTACTAGGAAGGCGCTGAAGGCCCTTGAGGTTTTCGGTAAGAAAGGAAAGCATCTCGAGCAGATCGCCCGTTACCTGCTAGAGCGCGAGTATTAAACAGCCTGTTCTAGTGGCACAGCGCTAGTGGCAGAGAGTTTTGCAAATCATTAAGAGCGCTGGGTCAACACTCACCGACGCATCGGTTACTTTGTGAATAGGCAGAGTGCCATAGCTTCCGGAACGATAAACCATGATGTTATTGGTTTCACCGCGGTGGAGTGACTCCACAGCTGCCACGGCAAACTTATAAGCCATCAAGCGATCTCGCACCGTTGGAGATCCACCACGCTGGATGTGGCCAAGTGTTGTCAGACGTGCATCCATCTTGAGCGAGTCGCCAATCCATCTTGTTAGGTAGTCACCCATGTTGCATCCCTCGGCAACGATCGCGATCAGGAATTTGCGACCTTCTGCAATCTGCTTGCGGAGTCTTTCTCCGATGCTGTCTAAGTCATACTCGAGTTCGGGAACCAAACAGATTTCAGCCCCACTGGTTACGGCGGATGCCATTGCAAGATAGCCACAGTGGCGGCCCATGGTTTCTACCACAAAGGCTCGGCTAAATGAGTTTGCCGTATCACGGATGCTATCCACGTTCTGACGGATCATGTTTAACGCCGTGTCCACGCCGAGACAGTAATCCGTTCCTGGGATGTCGTTATCGATCGTAGCTGGGATTCCTGCGAACGGCACATTGAAGTCGTTATAAAACTGGTTAAGAGCACGGAATGATCCATCTCCACCGATCACGATCAACTTCGTGATATCGCGCCGTTGCAGATTTTCAAAAGCCACTTTGCGCGACTCATACTCGAAAAAACGCTTCGATCGTGATGAACGCAGAATCGTGCCACCTCGGCACATGATACCGGATACGGTAGCCTTGGTAGCTTCCTCAATGTTGTCATCAATCAGACCACGCAGGCCGTCGTAGACGAGGTATGGCTTGTAGCCGAGGCTACGTGAGTAATCGACGGCACATTTGACCGCTGGGTTCATCCCTGCAGCATCGCCGCCGGATGTCATAATTGCTATTCCTTCCATGGTGTGAAAATTGTAAAAAGTGGGTTGTAAGCAGATAGGATGATCTGCTTGAAGAGTATCCCCTTAGGGAGCAGATGCTCCATAATGGTAAATAATCCCTTTGGCAAGTATCTCTCTACCAAAAGAATTGAGTAATTGTTCGATTGACATCGCGCCCCAAGGCCACTAATTACGTTCCGCCTCGCAGGGGTTAAACCCTCTAGGCAGTAAATAATAAAGAGGCGGGATGGCCAAGTGGTAAGGCGTGGGTTTGCAAAACCTATATTCGCGGGTTCGATTCCCGCTCCCGCCTCCATTTCATTAAAACCTTATTACATATGGGTTTATCCGTTTCAAGGGTTCATGTGTGACCCATTCGGGAAGCTTAAGGGAAGCAGTTTCCGTTTTCTTCACACCTATTTGATAGAATCCTCCACTGTCCATGATCCACCGCGTCGAGCCATGCTCAAGCTCGTCGGAGCCTCGGCATGTTCCTACTATAACTCCATTTTTGGTGATTCTGCTGTTGTCCTGGGGGGACGGTTGGACTCTACGTTAGCATAACAAGATGGGAGCTTCGTTAATATACTCCGACTGAAGAAGGCCCTAGTGGTCCGCCTTGTCCTGCTGAGTGGTGATGATTTTGGTGCAGCCACAGAACCAGCAGAGCGACCGACAGAACGCGATATGAAAGTAAAGAGAGAGGTCAGAGTCTTCAGTCTCAGTCTGCGCAGCAAGCGCGGCCTTGTCCGTATCCTCGCTAAAGTGAGGTGCAGTCGGGTATGATGTATAACGTGGCCCCGGCTGGTTATACTTTCGGATGAGATCGAGATCGGGAGTGAACATAGCCACCTCATAAACGGAGTGGGGAACAGTTCAATTTGATAGCAATTGCCAAGAAGTAATCAGCAATAGATGCGCTAGCTAAGCAGAGAACTCAGCAACGGTATCACACAGAACCTGCATGTTCTCAGGTTTGGCGGAGGGAAGGATTCCGTGGCCGAGGTTAAGAATGTGGCCGTGACGGCCTTTCATTTTTTCAAGGAGTCGGGTTGTTTCCGTGCGGACGACGTCGGCGCTGGAGCTAAGGATGAGTGGGTCGAGGTTACCCTGGACAGCTACGTTGTCGGGAAGGGCGTCGTAGTAACTAGGCAGGTCGATCGTCCAGTCGATGCTCAGCACGCTGGCTCCGGTGTTGACCAAGGTTTCGCGTTGGTGGGCCATGCCTTTGGCAAAGATGATGACAGGGAAGTCTTCAGGAAGGGAGTCGATGATCCGTTTGATCCACTTCATGGACATACCTTCGTAGTGGTCAGCTGGGCAGAAGGCACCAGCGGAGTCGAAGATTTGGAGGGCGTCTACACCGGCATCGATTTTCATTTTGAAAAGATCGATAACCGCTGAAGTGATTTTCTCCATCAGCAGCTCGAATGTAGCGGGCTCGGAGTAGTAGAGTGTTTTCAGTGCGGCTAGATCCTTGAGTGAGCCGCCTTCAGTCATGTAGGCAGCCAGAGTCCAAGGTGAGCCACCGAAACCGAGCAGAGTTTTATCTTCACCGATCTCGCCACGTGTCATGCGCAGTGCAGCGGGCAGGTAGGCGAGTTTTTCTTCAATGTCGGAGGCGTCGAGAGCGTTGATTTTATCAACCGAATCGAGGATGTAGTCCATACCGATGCCGCCACCATCGCGGAAGTGATACGGCTGACCAAGTGCCTCGGGTATAATGAGGATATCGGAAAAAATGATCGCAGCGTCGAGTGGGAATCGTTTTAGCGGTTGTAGGGTAACCTCGGTGGCTAACTCCGGCGATTTCACCATCTCGGTGAAGGAGTATTTCTCCTTTAATTTACGATATTCCGGGAGGTAGCGGCCGGCTTGACGCATGACCCAGACGGGGGTGCGGTCGGTGGGTTCACGTCGGATAGAGGCGAGGAAACGTTCGCGGGAAGTCATAATTCAGGAGTCGGGTGTCAGGAGTCGGGAGACAGGAAGCTTAAGGTTGCTGGGGTGCTTTCACCTGAGTTGCGTCGCGGATGTAGATGATGAAAGCGGGGAGGGCTGTGAGTACGAGGATGGCACTGCAGGCGATCAATAGATAGAATGCAGCACCTTCGGTGAAACCGTAGCTGTGGAGTCCTACGCTGAGTAGGTTAACGCCGAACCAGGCGAGCAGGACGGCGATATTGGTCAGCGCAAGCATGGTGGCAACACCCAGTTCCTTAAGTTGTTTACCCCATTTTCCGTGGAGAACAATAAGTAGCCAGAGGCAGAGCAGTAGGGCGCCGTTTTCTTTGGGGTCCCATCCCCAGAAGCGACCCCAGGATTCGTCACCCCATATGCCACCAAGAATGGTTCCAGTGATACAGAAGAGCAGGGCGAGCAGGGTGACGCCGATGAAGTTTTTGGAGATACTCTTGATGAGGTCTTTATTGTTAGGCTTGAAGAGTCGGACAAACAAATAGGCATTGGCGGTAAGTCCCGCGACTGCAGCAGCTCCGTATCCGATGGTGATGCTAACCACGTGAGTAGAGAGCCAGAAATTGGAGTCTAACACGGCGACAAGGCGTCCCATGGTATCGCCTTCCATCGCATACTTAAATCCAACAAAGTGGAGGATCATGCCAGGGACCGTTGAAATCAGTAATCCGAGCCCATCACGACGGCGAAACTCGATGATGAGTCCTAATAAAACGCAAATGAATCCGACAAAGATGATCGACTCGTAGATGGTTGTGACGGGGGCTGGACGACCGCGGATAATCATCCGTAAGAGGAGACCTCCGCCGTGGAAAAGGCAACCGGTGAGGACGACTCCCCAACTTGCCCAGCGCAATGTTTTGCCAGCAAAGAGCCAGCTGAGGGCTAGTAGGAGGAAACCGAGGATGTAAAAGGCGATACTCCGCGTAAAGGCATCAAATTTGTTGTAGAAGACTTCGCGGTTGGCCAGGGTGGTGGTCTCTTCGTGCGAGTTTTCCAGGTAGGTCTCTTTGTGTGTTAGGGCTGTTTCTTCTTCTCTGGTAGAAAGAGCCGTGATGGTGGCCTCTAGTTCTGTGAGGAGTTTGAGCTGCTTAGTAGAGAGTTCGTGCTGGGGGTCAAGAGCTGCCCATGGGGTGAGCCATTCCTTGTGAATGGGATCAGTGTCTGGCGGGATGATCGTGAAAGTAGCTACGGCGGAATCGCGCTGTTGGATGTCCCTGATGCGACTTACTAGATCGAAGATGGCTAAGTGGTATGGGTTAGACCGATCGAAGGTCGTTTTTAGATTTTCAACGGCTTTTGTAAACTGGTCCCACTTCTTATGTATCTGGAAAAAGCTGAATGGTTTTCCGAGTGGGAGGTCGAGCTCCTTGGCGAGTTGCTCGTTGTTGATGATGAATTCCGGAGTCAAGCAGGTGAGGGATCGGCTGATGGAGAAGTAGTTGTAAACGGCGCTGTAGAGCTTGCCGAGTTGCTCTTCAACCAGAGTGCGGTGTTTCTTGTCCCTCTGCTGAATGGTCTGGGCTCGTGAGCGCTGAGCGTCGATGGTGGTGCGCAGTTCATTAAAGCTATAGACGTATGGGCCAGCTCCTTTTTTCTTTAGCCCGAGGTCATCGATAAGGTCTTCATTTTTGATTCTAAAACACCTCACGTCGTAGGCAGCCATGGGATCGAGCAGTAGCTGAGCCATCCACTGGCTGGCGCTGAGGTCGTCAATTTTTGATTTGTGATAACAGGAAAGCAGCGTGAAGCGGGCAAATGAATCGAATGGCTTGATACGTCCGGCATTTTGAATGGGGATATTGGCCAGGATTTTTCCAGACTCTGCGGAGATATCTTTTTCCGGAGGCTCGGATGGCGACTGGGCTAGGCTGGATCCAGCCAACGAGGTCAGGAAAGCAATCAGGGTGAGGGCTTGGAAGCTAGCTTTGATGGTCGTTTTGAAAGAGTGGCGGTTCATGGCTTTGGGCTCTAGGGGGGCTCTAGGAAATGTTGCGTGGCTGGTTTCTTTTCTGAGCAGCTACAATCAGGCGGGGAACCTGCAGGATGCAGTGGACCAACAGGCCGATAAAGATGACGACGACCGAGATGTAGGGCATCAGCTGACCTCTGTTATAAACAACTTGGAGAACAGTGGTCTCAATACCTCTTTGGCTGAATGATGCCTGATAGAGGGTGTAGTTATTCCGTCTGAGCGGATGGTTCATGTAGATTTTGATATCCTCAGTGGATTCATCCTGAGTGACCTTAACCTTGGATGAATAGGCACGAGCCATGGATGTGCCAGCGTGGTCTAGTTTCTCAAAGTCTTTGAGGTAGATGCTAAATGGCAGTTGGTGGTGCTTGGCTCTCAGGGAGATTTCATAGGTCTTGCCGTTATCTGCTGTTAGCTCGGCAGGCTTCCACTCTGGGTGAGCGATAAAGACGTAAGTACCATTTTGATCAGCTGATAGACCCGAGATCTCAACTTCGACTCCTCGCATGTTCTGATCTTTATTATCACCAGGGAGCTCTTTGAGTTTGATGTTAGCGGCTCGTCCTTTGAGTTGTGCGGATGAATCAGAATCGCCACGGGCGACGGGTGAGCAATTTTTGTAAAAATTGATGACCTTGAAGCTCAAAGGCACTGCGTCATCTGAGAAAGTTTGATCGCTGTGGAAAAACCCTTGAGTGAATGTAGTGGTGTTGTCGTATTCGGCGTCGGACCGATCAGTGACGGCGATCTCCACATCGTGAGAATTCTGGAACGTTGATGATTCTGCACCCTCCCGAATACTTATATGCCCCTCAGTGGTGGTGTAAGCCGTGATGACGGAGCCGATCATGAGTAGGAACACTCCGACGTGGGTGATGTTGATGCCGATGTTTTTAGCTTTCCACTTGGAGCCGACAAGGAGCTTGGATGTCAGGCCGACCAGGATCACGGTCATGGTCAGGCGGCCAGCGGGTAGCCATATGGGCATGTCCATCGGTTGGATAAACCAGGCGGAGAAATATTTTTCCAGACTGTAGTGTAGGCCAAAGTATTTCTGGTTGAGGGTGCCGACCACGACGAGAACTACGAGCCAGAGTGTGGCGTAATAAAAGATAGCGGCGGATGCCAGCGGCTTGAGCGGCCGTAGTACTGGGTGTGGTTTACTCATGGACTATGGGACTATTTGGCTGCGGAGGTGAGTGACTTAGCAAAGGCAGTGAATTCCGCCGAGATCTTGTTTAGTTCGGCAGAGTCGCCAGGGATTTTGATGAAAACGGATCTTCCTGATGGACGCGGAATAATGGCTGCCAGCAGACCTTTCTTGGGTGTGGCGGGGTTGAAGAGAGAAACGATGTATCCTTTTCCAAGCTTAGTCTCTATTTCTTGAAGCGTGGCGTCGACTTCTGATTCGGGTAGCGCCGCTAGTCCGAGTTGACCACGCCAGCGGTTGACGTTGCCTGCCAGTGTTCCACCAAACTCTGTGATGGAGGCACTGAGCGGAGGTGTTGAGGGGATGTTGATGGTGGCTAGGCGCATGCCACTTGCGGGCAGGGCAGTCCAGCCGTCGGGTAACATCCAGCTGTAGGGTGCTGTATTAGTAGCGCCGGCAGCTGGTGATGTAGGCGCTGCAGGAGATGCTGGTGTTGGGGTTTCAGCTTGTAGTGCCTTGTCGGCCTTAGGGGTGCGGAAGTGTTGCACCTCTCCTTTTTCACGACATGATGAGTGAAGTAGGCAGACGGCGGCACTAGCAACCAATGTGGTGATGAGTGTGAGTTTATTCATTATCGGTGCCTGGTGTTACTGGGTTGGTTGTTGTGTCGGGTTCCTCATTCCAAAGCTGAAGGAGTTGGCGAGCTTCTTTAATGCCTTCGGGGTCCTTGGCATTGGCGATGTAGGTTTCTAGGTGCTCAATGGCTTTTGCCTTGTTGTTGAGCTCCATGTAGCAACGTGATGCTGTGATGTGGGCATCGTAGAAATTGGGGTCGTGTTTGAGCAGCGCAAGGCAGTCGTCGAGAGCGGGTTGGAATCGTTTATTACGATAGTGAATGATAGCCCTGTAGAGCCGCGCTTTGGAGTGGAGTGGATCAATTTCCAACACCTTCGTGAAGTCGGCAACCGCTTCATCGGCCTTACCAGTGGCAATTAGAATGTAAGCGCGCTGGAAATAAACGTCGGCATCCTTCGGAGAAATAGAGGATGCCTTATCAAGGTCTGCTATGGCATTTTCATACTGTCGTAGCTGCACATACGCTTCAGCTCGCTTAGCATAAGGCGCAGACTGATCAGGTGCTTTCTCAATATCCGCAGTGCATTTGGCGAGCTCATCCTGCAACTGCTTGAGTGCTTCTGAATGGCCATTAGGAGCCTGTTGCGGCGTTGGGGCGGATACCTGAGGTTGCACGGGCTTGGTAGGCTCCGGCATAGGTTCCACCTCAATGGCTTTGACCTCTTTGGCAAGGTCAAACGAGAGCAGTGTGGCACCGAGCAAAATGAACAGGTAGAGCACAAGTTTCATGGGGGGTAAAAAGCGGATTGGAGTGGTTATGTCAATGGCAGAAAGCGTGCGTAAAATGCTGATCGGGAAATCTAATCTCTTCGGAATGGCGGTTTAGGCAGTATTTGCAGAATAGCTTACATCGTTTTTAGGTAGGCGCATCTATTTTTGTGATGATCATGCGTCTTTACGTAGATGAAACAGCCGAGATTGCACTAAATCTCGTAAACTTTTGATTTCAGTTTCAAATTTTACTCAGCTTAAGGTTTTGTTGAGTTTTACTGGTTGAATCTGAGCCGTATTTGGCAGAATTATTTGATCGGAAATCATGCACAGGTCGGCTGTAATTTAATAAAAGCGAACTGTTTTACGGGGATGTCCTTCCCCAGATTTTATAAACAGGGTTAGAAGCGGTCTGATCCTAAACCAATTGCTCGGCGATGGCATCGACTAGCAACGGGCCATCGCCAATGAGACGTAGGCGGTTGTTTTTAATACGTGCGATACCATTGGCTGTCAAATGCTCGACTGCTCCATCAGGCGAGTCTTCGAGGTATTGCGTCGGCAGCCCCTCTGTGGTGCGAAGCAACAGTGCGATACGCTCTGTGCGAAAGGCGTCGTCATCAATGGTTTCCGACTCGCTCATCGAGTGACCAACCGTTTCGACGGCGTGGATGTAGTTGGCCGTATCAGGAAGGTTTTTCCATCGGATACCAGCGACGGTGGAAACGGCAGAAGGTCCGAGTCCTAGGTAGTCGTCACCGTGCCAGTAGGCGAGGTTGTGCTGAGACTCCTTGCCGGGACGGGCGTAATTCGATGTTTCATAGTGATGGAAACCAGCGGAGGTTAGTTTGTCGTGCGCGAGCGTAAACATCTCAGCATTGGTGTCCTCGCATTCAGCGTAGTGGCCCTCGGTGAGGCGGTCGATAAATTCAGTATCCTCCTCGTAGGTGAGATTGTAGGCAGAAATATGGTCGGGCTCCAGGCCGATGGCGGTGTCGAGCGAATGTGACCAATCGGCTTGGGTCTGCCCGGGGATTGAGAACATCAGGTCGATATTGATTTCATCCATGTTGGACGCACGGAGTGTGTGCACGGCCTCGGCAGCTTGCTCAGGATTGTGTTCACGACCGAGTGTTTGGAGGATGTGCTTGGAAAACGATTGGATGCCGAGGGAGGTTCGGTTGACTCCCAGATCTTTAAAGAGTGCCGCCTTGGCGTGACCAAAGGTGGCTGGGTTTGCCTCTAACGTGATATGCGTGTTTTCTAATGAGAGGGTTTCGTGAAGCCCCTCAAAAAGTTCGGTTAGATGACTGGGTGATAGCATCGATGGCGTGCCCCCACCAAGGTAGAGGGTCGTGATTTTCTGCCCTGAAATTTTGGTAGCAGCAGTTACTTGGGCTTCCTTGAGGATCGCCTGAATAAACGCCCTTTTGTCCGTATCTCCCGGGGTGTGTTTATAGAAGGAGCAGTAGGGGCAGATCCTGTGACAAAACGGAATGTGGATATAGATGATCAATTTCAGGAGGCGGGAGTCAGGGAGCGGGAGGCGGGCTTGGATTGATTAATCAGGATGTGCCTGACGCCTGCCTCCCGCTTCCTGACTCCTAATTAAATAGTCATGGCTGAGAAGCCGCCGTCGATGACGATTTCTGTGCCGGTGATAAATGAGCCCGCGTTGTTGGAGGCGAGCATCAGCGTAGCTCCAGTGAGTTCGTTAGCGTTGCCGAAACGAGACATCGGGGTGTGGCGTAGAATTTCTAGTGCGCGGGTTTCGTCGCCTTGTTGGGATGCCTCAGTCGATGGAAAAAACCCGGGCACCAAGGTGTTGACCCGGATATCGTGTTCGGCCCATTCGCGTGCGAGGTTTTTGCTGAGGTTGTGCACAGCCGCTTTGGCGGCCGAGTAGGCGAAAACACCGGAAACGGGCATGTTTCCAGCCATTGATCCCATGTTGATGATACTGCAGGGCTCGTGATGGTCGACGAAGTGCTGCCCGAAAATTTGGCAGGCAATAAAAACACTTTTGAAGTTCACTGCCATGAGGCCGTCGAGTTCTTCTTCGGTGATTTCGAGAAATGGTGTGCCTGATCCAACCCCAGCGCCATTGACAAGGATGTCCACTTTTTCAGACCTGAGTAACACGGTTGTTAGGAGGTCGTCGACTTCCTGACGATTACTAACATCGGCTTTATGAAACCAAGACTTACCTCCGAACTCATCGATGGTAGCGAGTTTGTCGATGGCGTTTTCTGGGTTACGGCCGACAAGGATTACCTCGGCTCCAGCGCGAGCGAGGGCGATGCCCATGCTGCCGCAAAGGTTTCCTGTGCCACCGATGACAACAGCGACCTGTCCGGTGAGGTCAAAGAGTGATTTGATCTGTTCCATAGTGTTATAGTTAATTGGGATTTGGAAGTGGGGAATGGGCGAAAACTGTGTCGCTTGGGCGGCGATCGAAAAAAGGAATGCCGCCCCAGCGGCACTAGATCCTATTTTCGAATATCTGTTTCCTGAATATCTGTTTCCTAATTCCAATAGGCACTACATCTTCTTCTCAATCATCCCGTTATCGCGGAGGCGTTTCATCCAGCGATCGTGCTTGGACTTGTTTTTGCGTGCGCGAACTCGGCCCTCGATGGCGGGACGTACTTTGCTTAATGATGGAGCTGGCCCGTAGTATTTTTTATCGAGTCTGACGATGGTAAATCCACGACCGTCCTCGAGTGGTCCGAGGGTTTTGCCAGTCTCTGTTTCCATCAGGATGGCGGCGAAGGTAGGTGAGAGGTCGGTGCGTTTTGTTTTCTCCACCTTGCCACCTTCAGCAGCCCAAGCGTCTTGTGAATGCTGTTTGGCAAGGTCTTCGAATTTGGCTCCCTTTTTTAATTTAGCAACAATATCCTCAGCCAGTTCAAGCTGAGTTTTAGGGGTGACTAAGGCATTTTGAGCATCAAATTTAGGGATGTAAATTTTGTGGTATTCAAGGGCATCGCCGGTGGTGTCACGCATCTTGTTTTTGTGTTTGTTATACTCTGCCTGAACTTCATTTGGGAGTGGGGGCACAGCATTTTTGAACTGCTGGGAGCGCATGGCCTGTACGATGAGCTTTTTCTCAGTCTCGCGACGGTGTTGTTGTGGAGTAACACCAGCCTGACGCAGGGATTTGTTAAACTCGGTTCGACTATTGTTATAGAGCTCGCGGACCTGGCGATTGATTTCCTGATCGATCGCATGGGAGGGGAGCTTACGGTCGCCTGTCTTGACACGGAACTCAGACAGGATGAGTTCGCGTTCGATTAGGCTATCGAGAATCTCACCACGTGCTTTTTTAACCAGGGAGTTATATTGAGGTCCCTTACGCGGCATCGAGGCATCAAGCTGCTGCCGATACGGAGTCAGGTGGTAGTTAACTTCGTTTTTGGTGATGACACGGCCATTTACCTTGGCTGCGATGCCTGTGACTTCGCGGGCTTGGGCTTGGATGGCTAGGGAACTAAGTCCCACAAGGGCTAGGAAAATGGTATGTTTTAGAGTGATCATTACAAGGAGGGAAAGGTTGTTGTTGTTTTGAAGGGGTTGATATCAGGCTCAGATGAAGTTTGAAGGTTATTCCTGCTTATGACAAGCTACAAGGGTAGACGTCTTCAATACGGTGAAGTGTTCAAATTTTGTGTTAAAAAGTTACATGCCTAGCTGAATGACCCGTGGCGAGTACGTCGGTATGGGTGATTTTACCTCAAAATTAGATGGATTTGAGCATCTGCAGCGTCTCGCGAAGCTTTTTCTCTGGCTCGACCTCTGCGAGGCGAGGGAAGCGTTTCCCTGTCAGGAAAATATACTCTCCATTACGAGTCAGCATGAGACGCTGTTCACGTATTTCCACGGTGCTGATACTGGCTTGCGCTGCGGCGAGTTTGACTTCAGTAGCGAGAAGAAGATTCTCGGCCGGGACCGGGGCCTTACCAAATCGATCCAGCCAGCGGGTTCGGAGCGACTTAAGCTCTTTAAACGAAATAAGCTCTGCGAGCTCTTTGTAGGCCGAAATACGAAGCCGGGCTTCGGGCATGTAAGTGGTCGGGAGATAGGCCCCTAAATTCTGATTATCAGGATCGAGGTGAGTGGATTCCGCTTCGCTGAAATAGAGGAAGTCGGCACGCAGGGTGACATCGACACGTTGGCTGGTTTTCCCATCGCGCAAGCGGTCGATCGATTGGCGGAGGAGCTGGCAGTAGAGATCGAACCCAACCGCAGCGATGTGGCCCGATTGCTTGGTGCCTAACAAATTACCCGCGCCGCGGATTTCCAAGTCGCGCATGGCGATTTTAAATCCGGAACCAAGTGCGGTGTATTGTTGAATGGCATTGATGCGTTTGCGGGCATCACCATTGATGAGGTCGCGGGGGAGCATCAGGATCGCGTAGGCTTGACCTCCGGCTCGGCCTACCCGACCACGGAGTTGATAGAGATCAGCGAGACCAAAGCGGTCGGCTCGGTCGATGATGATCGTGTTGGCATTTGGAATATCAATACCGCTCTCAATGATGGTGGTGGCTAACAGGATATCAGCTTTTCCTTGGACGAAGGTGCGCATGACCACCTCGAGTTCGTCTTTTTCCATCTGGCCGTGGCCGACCACGCAGCTCGCCTCAGGGACGAGCTTTTTGAGCATCGATTGCACTAGGTCGATGCTCTGTACCCGATTGTGGAGAAAGAATACCTGCCCGCCGCGTTTTAATTCGCGTCGGATTGACTCACGGATCACCCGTTCATCGTAGCCGTGGATGGAGGTGTTGATCGGCACTTTTCCGGGGAGGGGTGTATCAATGGTCGACATGTCACGCGCGCCCATCAGTGAAAGATACAGAGTGCGGGGGATTGGTGTCGCAGAAAGTGTTAGGACGTCGATGTTATGGAACATCTCCTTGAAGCGCTCCTTGTGTTTGACTCCGAAACGTTGCTCTTCATCAACGATGGCTACGCCGAGATCTTTGTAGGAAACATCCTTCGAGATCAGCCGGTGGGTTCCAATCACGATGTCCACTGAGCCATCCTTGAGGCCCTTCAGTGTTTCTTTCACCTCGCTGGCCTTGCGGAAACGGTTCAGTAGATCGATGCGAATTGGGTAGTCAGACATACGCTCTCGAATTGTGCGCCAGTGCTGCTCGGCGAGTACCGTGGTAGGTACAAGAATGGCAGCCTGTTTCCCTCCGGTGACAGCCTTGAATGCGGCTCGAATCGCGACCTCCGTTTTTCCAAAACCAACATCACCACAGATAAGCCTGTCCATGGGTTTGTCTGATTCCATATCCTCCTTAACATCCTCGATCGCATCACGCTGACCAGGTGTGACATTGTGGTGGAAGGAGTTTTCAAACTCCCACATCCAGCGTGTATCCGGTGGGTGGGAGTACCCAACCATCGTCTGCCGCTCAGCCTGCATTTGGAGAAGCTTGGCTGCGTAATCAAGGATCGATTTTTCAGCCGAACTCCGAGCCTTGCTCCACGAGGCACTTCCGAGACGTGTGAGATCTGGGTCCTTGCCACCAAGTCCGACATATTTAGAAAGAAGGTGAGAGTGGTCTAATGGAACACTGAGGATGGCGCCGTCACGGTAGCCAATGTGGATTTCCTCGTGGCCCTCTTCATCGTGTTCGATACCCTCAAACCTACCTATTCCATATTCCGCGTGTACGACGAGGTCACCATCTTTGATGTCCTCCAACGCCGTCTGTGCTCGAGCCCTCCGCTGATGGTCAAGCCGGGTGGTTTTTCTCCGAGTTTGAGGCGTCTGGTAGCGACCAAATAATTCAGCCGAGGAAATGAAGGCAAGCTTTGCGCAGGGAACGGTAAATCCCTGCACCAGTTCTCCAGATAGTGGCGTGACCCGGGTGTGAGTATGAGAACTGGATTTGAAAAAATCCTCATCCACTAATTCCTCGAAGCGTTCTTTTTCCCCCTTGTTGGAAAAGGTTAGGTAGATCGACCACTCATCAGCTCGCCACTCAGCGATCTGTTGGAAAAATCGATGCCTGCGTGCTTCGTTGAGGATAAAATCACCAGCTTCAAATGTGCCTAGAGGGCTGCCTGCGCAGAGGGTCTCATGATCGATGTCGCCATCGTCATCAATGACACCATCGGCTTGCGGAGGGGTATCGTTACCCGAGGCTAACAAGCGGTCACCCGATTGCATATAATTGGCAACCGTTGCTGTTTGTTCGGCTTCGGCTACGGTGATTTCTGATTGTTTGACTTTACGGGTTGAGACTTGGGAATCGACATCAAACTCACGCAGCGACTCGAGCTCAGTGTCAAAAAATTCCACTCTCAGAGGTGTGGAAGCATGCCAGGAAAAGATATCCATGATTCCACCACGGCGTGCCAATTGTCCATGGGCGTGCACCTGGGTAACTCTTTCATACCCATGGCTGGTCAGTTGTTTTTCTAAGTCATCCGGATCAAGGTTGTCACCGATCGTGAGCTTTAGAGCTGAGTCTCGTAAACTTTGCGGAGAAGGGGTGGCGTCCTTGAGCGAGTCTGGCGATAGGATGACGACCTGTGGTTTGTTTCCGACAGTTGGGGAGCAAAGAGTGTTCATCACCGATAATCTTTCGGCAATGGTTTCCGGGGCTGCCGTTACCTCGTCACCACTGGACTCGGGAAGATCTGGTAGCAGCAGTGGCCTGACATCCCAAAGGCCGAGCTCAGCGGCAACACGGTCTCTCACCCTTGGATTGGGATGGGTGAGCCAGAGCCGAGAACCTTTGTTTCCCTCCGTATTCGCATGTGCTGACAGAGCGGCTACAAACGCCAGGGCCGCTTCATCAACAGGATCAAACTCAGCCAATACCTGTCCTCGTACAAGCGCCTCCAGCCGTTTCTCGAACGGCGGAGTTTCTCTAGTCTCGGTAATTCCAGGTATGTTTGACGATACTGTGGGGTTACCCGAGGGTTTATATGGAGTCTGGGAGGACACCGGTGGAGATGTATACTGCTAGTCGGATACAAGGGCAAGCTACATGAGTAGGTGCTGCAATGAAAAAGACGGGAATCTTGATGGTTAAGATCGCCAAAATAAATGAAATGATCCCTTTTTTTTCTACGTAATGTGCGGTATGACTGGCGGCATGAAATGGGGATTCATTATTTGGTTGCAGTGCGCGGCACTGCTAGGGGCTTTTTTTGTGTTATCAGCATGCTCTCCATCGAGTGGCGTGTCTTCGAAAACGGACCGTTCGTCAGCGTCTTCTGGCTACGGTGCGACGGCCTCTGCGGGAGGTAATTACGGGCCTATACCATCTGCGCCATCTAAGAGTCCAAGCGCCCTCTATCGCGAGGTGAATGTTAAAAGGGATTATATACCACGAGGCACCCATGCACGGAAGTATCGTCGGACGATGATTCCCAAATACATCACCATCCACAGCACACAAAATTATTCCAGCAGTGCTAATGCACTACGCCACTCCATGGCACTTAAAAACGGAAAACTCCGCGCCCCTAAACGTAAAGGAGGCAACCGTATCGGCTACCTCGTCTGGCACTTCACCACCGATCAATACCGCGCCGTCCAACACCTGCCTACCAATGAACAAGGTGAACATGCCGATTTCGATGGCCCTGGCAACCGCTACTCCTTAGCCATTGAGATGTGTGAAAACAAAGGTAACAGCCGCTCGGCTACGATTGAGCGGACCGCAAAGTTAGCGGCGTACCTGATGCACAAACACAACATCCCGCTGCGTAAGATTGTCCCTCACTATCATTGGGCACGTAAAGGTCTGAGCACACCTCACAAAAACTGCCCGCACTACCTTCTCGATAATGGTCACCCCGGCGCCAAGTGGCAGTGGTTCCTCGCCAAGGTGAATAAGCATTACAAATCCATCACCTCCGGAAGCCCGTCTCTTATTCCTCAACCCGGAGCAGCACCTCGCGCTCTATCAGGAAGCCGGGGCACAGTCGTAGCGGCAGCACCTCGCCCAGCCCCTGTCCGTGCAGCACCTCGCCCAGTTAAAAAGCCAACCCCGCGTCCTAGCTCTCGTTATCACACCGTGAAGAGAGGTGATACACTCTACGGTCTGTCACGCCGCTATAAAGCATCGGTTAGCGCCATCCAGCGTGCCAATAATTTAAAGAGCACCAATATTGGAATTGGAAAAAGGCTCCGCATTCCCTCCTCCTGACACCTGCTTTCCGACCGCTGACTGCTGTCCCCCTGAGATGTCCGACGTCTGGTATCAATGTGATCGCTGCACCGCCTGCTGTAAATGGCCGGGCGATGTACGTGTGGAAGATGATGAGATTGAAAAAATCGCCAATTTTCTTGGTATGGAGACCCCCGCCTTCATTGAGAAATACACCCGTCTCCGAATGAACCGCGATGGTCTTTCTTTAATCGAAAAAGAAAACCACGAGTGCATCATGCTCGATGGCACAGATTGCCGCATCAATCCCGTCAAGCCCGAGCAGTGCCGCGGTTTTCCTAACAAATGGAACTTTCCTGGCTGGCAACAAGTTTGCCAAGCGAAAGCCATCCCGATGCAAAAGGCGAAGGAAATGGGGCTGTTGGAGTAGGGCGTTGATGCGCTGTTTCTTTGGTGAAGTTCTAGAGTCCTTCTTTCGCGATAATTCGCACAGAAGAATCAGGATCAATCTGGCCCGATACGGCCTCGAATCGACCGTCCGTCCTCTTTTTCAAAAAGAGAAGGTATTCTGGTGGACACGTATTGACGGCACGTTTCAGCGCAACCAATTTCTTCAAGCCTTCTTCTTTGGCCTTCGCCTTCTTATGGACCTCAAGTGAGTTCGGCTTAGTGAGGAAGGAAACCAGACCTGGAACGTCGTTCATCAGTTTCGAGTCGGGCTTGAGCAGGAAATGAATCACCTTCAAAGAATCCGGAGCTTTACCCTTGAGCACCGCTACGGATTCAAAGCTGGTCAGCATCCCGACAAACTTGTTGCTCTCAAAGAGTTCAGCTTGTCTTCGCCCATGGGAGCTTTGGCGGCCCATGAACTGTTTACCCCCAAGGTGACCCAGAGGAGCGCGAGCACCTTGATGATTTGATTTTGGGTTGTTGTCATATTTTATTAGAACCCCGAAAGGACATTTTCTTAGAATTATTTTGTAGAACGTCTAGCACCCGCTATTGGGAGCGCCTTCCTATTTTGGTGTAGGTGTAGCCAGTTGATGAACTCGAAAATTGTCAATTTTCATATGGTTGTTCACCGTTCTCAAACCGAACCACCCTTCAGAATAGGGGGCCTTGTCTGTAAAATTAAAAACGATCACACCGTCGCGCAGGTACTGGATTTTTGAATCCTTGGCGATGATCTGAATTTTGATCGTTTTATTCGCTGTATGCATGAACTTTTTATCCTGAAGGTCATGTCCCGGAAGGCACGGACGGGAACTATCACCGGGATAGCGTCGAAACCGAGTTGTGGTGTTATGGTTGGCTCCATATCCTACGTAGTATAATCGCAGCGGATGGTAGTTCTTAAATAATCCGCCGCGTTTCTGGTTTGCAAACAGGTCTTTCGGATTCTTTGGATCGGTGGCCATCCAAAAACAGTTCAAATCACTTAGTCGATCATACTGTCCGCCCTTCTTGATCAGGCTCGCTTCAAATTCGATCATGATGGCACCTGTCAGTTTATGTTTGAACCAAACGGTGCAACCTTTTGCATCGTTGATGTCTAGTTGCTCGTTTTTGATGGTTGTCGTGCCACCGGTCATTTGCTCGATTACCCATTGGGAGAGATCTCCGTTGAAGTCATCCTTGTAGAGCAACTTGCTTTCCGCGATGTCAATCGGGGTGTCCTTTGCAAGCAAAGCTGATGTTATTGTGCAGTATGTGGTGATGACATAGAGCAATGATAGGATGTTTGTTTTCATGATGTTAGAAGGGGCGGGCAGCCCTCTGGGCTTTTTACAACTCTAGGATTTTATTTAATCAACTCACCAAGGGTGTGTTCGACTTCGCGGTGCTTGTCTTCGTCTAATACTTTAGATCCATCGGGCCAGGTGACGTAGAGGGTGTCCATGGCGGCTCCCTTCTCGGTGCAGATGCGGGCGTGGATGGTGGCTAGACCCATTTGTCCAATCGTGAGGAAGAGGTCGTGTAGAAGGCCAATGCGGTCGAGCGCTTGGATGTCAATCGATGTGCAGGTAGAGCTCAGTTCGTTCGAAATTTGAACGAGTGTGGGGAAGGGAATACCTCCTTCACTACTGTCCGTGCGTAGTAGATTGGTTTTGGGTTTAAGGAATTTTCGAGGCTCGTAATCCTTATGTGGATCCGAGTCTGCGTTGATGGCCTGGAAGGTTTCTAACACCCGCTTTTGATCGCGTTCGGAAGTGACGGGCCCACGATCCATCGTGCAGACTTGAAATAGGTCACAGACGATACCATCGGTGCGGGTGTAGACGTCTGCGCTGATGATGTTGATCTCGTGTGCAGCCAGAGCGCAACAAACTTTTTCAAGGAAGAGCGGACGGTTCCACGCAGTGACGAGAAGTTCTGTATGGGAGCGATCATCGCGGGCGATCCAGGTCATGTCGCAGACGAATGCGCCATCGTGAGATGCTCGGGCGCGTTTGAGAAATGTATGGACTGACTTAATATGCAGGGAGATATTGCGTGGCTCTCTGAATCGGAAGTAGGGAGCAGGCATGCGCTCGAAGTGATGTTCCATCTGCTCGTGGTAGGACGGGCTGAGTGCCTTGCGGCAGCGTTCGAGCAATTTGACTTTGTGTTCTGAGAGAGTGGATTTGAAGTGTTCCTTGCCCTCTTTCAGCCAGAGGCGTGTGGAATCGTAGAGCTGGAGCATCAGCGTTTCCTTCCACGGCGACCATGCTTCATCGTTGGTGCCATTAGAGTCGGCCCAGGTAAATAACAGTAGGGCATCGAGATTACGTTTGTCCTTCATTAGACCGGCAAACTCCTCAATCACGGAAATGTCTGATAGATCACGACTAGTCGCATAGCGCCAGAATGTTAGATGGTGGTCCACGAGGAACATGATCATCGCCCTGCGACCACTACGGATCTGAAGTCGGCGGCAGACTTTGTCAGCGAGTATGGTGGATCCATCAATGTGCTCACGTACATTTTCGGCGCGACCGGAATCATGCAGGATCAGGGCGAGGTAAAGTGCGTATGGATCTTGAACTTTATGGAGAAGCTGACGGTAGAGCTTGCGATCTGGATCTTTTTCATCGGGGGGGTCGGTCAGGCTATCGAGTTGATCAATGCATCGTAGCGTGTGCTCGTCGGCCGTGTAGCGGTGGAAAAACTCGTGTTGAACGAGACAATCCATGGCTCCAAATTCTGGCAGGTAGTAGTCCAAGATCTTAGTGCGATGCATCATGCGTAGAATATGTGCAACCTCACCTTTGCGCTGGAGGATAGCGCGGAAGGTTTCTCGGTTCTTGATGTTGTAGCGGAACGAGCGATCGATCTTTTTGCCGGCGATGTGGATATATTTCCGTGCCTGCGGACTGAGCTTTAGTGAGCGAAGTTGGCAGTGCTGGAACAAACGCATGACTCGATTAGGATCCTCTTCGAGTGCGTCTTTATGCTCTAGAAAAATACGGCCGTTCTTTGCCATAAAACCATCAAATTTCTCAGTTTTTTTCTTTTTCCGAGGAAAAGGAATCATTCCTAATAGTCGGTTGTTTGGCCGGTCCTGGTATTCGATTTCAAAGTATTCCATCAGCGAGGTGCTGTGTCTGTAGATGGCGCGCGTGTGGCGGTAGTAATCGCGCATGAATGCCTCGCATCGGCGTAAAATAGTCTTTTGCGGGTAGCTAAAGTTTGTTGCGACAACGCCTTGGAGCCTGAGCGTAAGGATGTCTGTGCACCGACCACTCTCGTAATGAAGTTCATTGCGGACACGGTGGACGAAATCGTAACCCTCAGTGAGCTGGCGGCAGGTGCTCTTGGTGATGACCTTGGCTGTGACGAGCTCCTCAAGGGTAATAAATCCAAGTTTGACATGCGCTATCCAGAGGACGTTATGGTAGTCGCGCAGGCCTCCGCAGCTTTCTTTGACATGGGGTTCTTGGAGAAAAACGGTGTGAGAGTATTTGCCGTGGCGGCTTCGTAAATCTTTACGCCGCAAATCCAAAAATGCCTCTTGGCCTTTTTTGACACACACTTTATCAAAACGCTTGGTGAAGGTTTTATAGAGCTTTTTATCACCTACAATGTAACGCGCATCCATTAGGGCGGTTTTACTCTGTTGGTCTTTACGTGCCTCACTGACACATTCATCGATGGATCGGCACGCGTGCCCCACCTTGAATCCGGCGTCCCAGAGGATGTAGAGGATTTCCTCAATGGTTTTTGAAATACTTTTGGGTAGTTTGTGTGAGTCGCTCGGAAGGAGAAACAGAAGATCGAGGTCTGAACCTGGGTTGAGGTGGCCTCGGCCGTATCCACCCTGTGCTACCAAAGCTACTTCAGGTTTATCACCTTCCTGCCTGCTAATCGCGGCTTTAAACATGACTCCGAGCACCGCATCGAGCAGCTCGGATCGAGCGGAGGCGATTTCCAATCCACCAGCACCCTTGCGATGACGTTTCAGGATGTTCTTTTCCTCGTTTTTAATAAACCGCATCACCAGCGCGGCACTCTCACTCGCCGTAAGCTGTCCCGTGGAAATTGCTTTAAGTTCACGTTTGGCGGATTTTTTGAGGTCAGATTTATTATCGGTAGATGTCACGTGAGTCAGTGTGGGTGGTGTCTAGGTGGGGTTATAATGGATTAGGAGAATGGAACACGCAATTTTTTCCCTTATAAACGTCATGTATTGTGCGTTATGGTATTGATGAAGATGCTGAAAAAATTTCACAAATACCTGTTGCTGTTGGCTTTGCTCCTCATGGGGGTGGCTGTAGCGAAGTTTATGGTCCCCAAGAAAAGTGACCGAGAGGCTGCCGTAGGGGCTATATCCGGATTGCCTAAGGAGATGAAAGAGGCCTACACCAACACGGGGGATTTTGACGCAATTCCTGACCCTGGGCCTGGAGATTAGCTATCGCAGCACAAGGAGGCTGGACAGACCTACCCGCAGTTTGTGCGCTCCAAGCCCAACATCCCTGCCTGGGAACGACGCATTCTATATATTCAGCCGATCGGGGCGTTTGAGCATGGTAAGGCTCCGAGCATCGAGGTGCTTCGCGAGTATGCCAAGGCATACTACTATCCAATGAAGGTTGAAATCCTGCCTCCGATTGTCGCTTTCAGTGTGAACTCGCGGGTAAATGGTGGGAAGAAACAATTACTCACCACAGATGTGCTGGATATGTTAGAACGTAAACTTCTCGCGACCGCTTATTCGGTTTTGGGGCTGACTATGACAGATCTGTATGCAGGTGCGGGATGGAACTTTGTTTTTGGTCAGGCTAGGACTAAGGCTTGGGTCGGAGTGTTTAGCTTTGCTCGATATCATCCGTCATGGCACGGGGAAGAACCTGTGGATGAAAAAGAAGTGAGGAAACTCGTTTTACGCAGGGCGGCCAAAGTGTTGACTCATGAAACTGACCACATTTTTGGCATTCGTCATTGCGTCCATTATCACTGCAATATGAATGGAGCTAATCACTTGACTGAAGCGGATGCGAGTCCGATGCATCTCTGCCCAGTTTGCCTTCGGAAGATGCAGCATGCTGTGAAGTTTTCACCTACTGCGAGGTAAAAAAGCTCAAATCGTTTTATGAGAAATATGAGCTCAAAGAAGAGGCTGAGTGGGTGGCTGCTCGGTTGAAGAAGATTGAGGGATGATCGCCAATCATCAATATATACGCCCCTACCTATTCCCCTTCGGCGCACTAATAAACTCACGTACTTCTTCAAGTGTCCGAGTATTCAGCACATCTTCTTTTCTTAGCCATCCCTTGCGGGCGACGCGGACACCAAAGGCAAGGTATTGCAGATGCGCTATATCGTGAGCATCTGGGTTGATGGACGTCAGCACTCCCTTGTCACGTGCACGGTGCCAGTGGCGCCAGTCCATATCGAGTCGGCGCGGGTTGCAGTTTAACTCGATGATGGTGCCTGTAGCGGCAGCACAATCGAATATCTTTTCCATGTTCAGTTCGTAGCCTTTTCTTTTCAGAAGAAGTCTTCCCGTTAGGTGGCCGATCATGGTGATGTGCGGGTTTTCCATGGCGCGAATGATGCGAGCGGTTTGGTCCTTTTCAGAAAGTTGAAATGAACCGTGAATCGATCCTACGCAGTAGTCGAGTTTGTCTAACAAGTCGTCTTCAAAATCAAGGGTGCCGTCCTTGAGTATGTCGACTTCGGTGCCGGAGAAAATTTGGAAGTCATCCCACTGTTTGTTGATCTCACGAATGGCATCAATCTGGCGTAGGAGCCGATCAGGCTGCAGTCCTCGAGCTTGGAACTGGGATTTTGAGTGATCGGAGATACCGAGATATTGTAGTCCGAGATCACGGGCCGCTTCGGCCATTTCCTCGAGAGAGTTTTTGCCGTCGGATTCCGTGGTGTGGTTATGGAATGTACCGCGGAGGTTCTCAAGTTCGATCAGGCGGGGGATTTCTCCTACCTCGGCGGCTTCGATCTCACCCATGTTTTCACGGAGTTCGGGCGGTATGCGGTCGAGTTCTAGAATGCGATAGATATCAGCCTCCTCTTTGACGGCGGGTGCGGCAGGAGAGGTTTTATCTTTAGGAGTAAAACCATACTCATTAAGCGACCATCCGTACTTGAGAGCTCTGGACCGCAGGGCGACGTTGTGTTCCTTACTTCCTGAAAAATATTGGAGGGCGAACGGGAACTGGTCATTGGAAACGGCACGTAGGTCGCACTGGAGGCCGTTTTCGAGTCGGATCGCGGCCTTGGTATCACCGCAGGCAATCACCGAGTGAACCTCGGGAAGTGTGGTGAAAAACTTCGTCATTTTCGCCGGTTCCGAGGTGGCGACAAGGAAGTCGAGGTCGTGGAGAATCTCTTTACTCCTTCGGTATGATCCAGCAATGGCAACCCGCAGCACATCAGAGTGCTGGCGTAGGGTTTCAAGCATGGTTTCAGCCAGTGGAGCCACGTCACCGAGTCGGAAGAGGTCAGCGAACTGCTCTTTCATCGCGATGGATTCGAGGAGCTTCTCGATGGATTTTTTACCAAATCCTGGAAGTGCGGCGGCGCTGCCGTCATTGCATACTGCCTTGAGCGCATCGATGGAATCCACCTTTAATTTGTCGTAGAGAGCTCGGACTTTTTTAGGTCCCAGTCCCTGGATGCCAAAGAGGTCGAAGAGTCCTTCTGGGAATTCGGCCCGAAGGTTTTGGTGGAATTCCAGCTTCCCTGTGCTAGCTAGCTCGTGGATTTTTTGTTGCAAGGCGGCGCCTATACCCTTGATTCCTTCAAGGTTGTTTGCGGCAGCCATGGCGACGATCTCGCCTTGGAAATTTCGCACCGTTTCTGCTCCATTTCGATAGGCCCGAGTTTTAAACGGGTTCTCGCCTTTGATTTCTAACAATAGTGCAATTTCGTCTAGCACCGCAGCGATGTCTTCGCGTGAGATAGCCATACCTAGTATCGTGGTCTGAGTGTGATGCTCTGAGGATTGTAGTGATCCTTCGGACTAAACAGCCAACCGGGGTTGGGTGTGATCATTTCGTAGCCGGTTAGCATAAATTCGGGCAGGATCTGATTAGAGTTTACCTCGTAGACTTTTTGACCCGTGTAATAGCCGTTGATACGGTATTCATAGTTTTGATCAAAACCATAACGTCGACCTACAGGGCCAGTCTCAGATAATCGATCGGGGTTACGTTTCTGAGCCTCATTAAATACCACAAGCTGCGCGGATCTAGCGCTTTGGCCAGGTTTGCGGAGATATCCCCAGAACCGAGTTTTTTGAATGTAGTAACGTCGACCGTAGAAGAAATTTCCAGTTGGCTCGCTAGCGATCTTGGCTGCGCGTTCAGCTGTTGAAGGTCCTCCCATATTAGGTGGGCCATAAACGACACCGGATCCACCTCCACTGGAGCATGAGTTCAGTAGTAGCGCAAAAGCTGCAGGAAAAAGAAAGAGTAGGTATTTCCACATGGGCAACATCTTCGAGAAAATGGGAAAAAGGTCAAGAATGCTTATACCACTTAGCACTTCAAAAGAGACGAATGTTCCATTTTAAGGGATGGTGATGAATTTGCGCTTCGCGGTTAATTAGGGGCCGGGCGCTTTCCCGAAATGGTTGCGTTACTTCTCGGTCATGGTGTTACAGCTGATCGTAGGGGATTTTGTAAATTTCCTCACCATCCCGAAGATCAACGCTTTTATAGCCACGCATGAATCAACGTTGCCGCTGTTCAGAAGTGCCGTGGGTAAATAGCTCTGGCTGAACGTGCCCGTGAGCTTGTTCCTGAAGCTTGTCGTCGCCGATAGCTGACGCGTAGTCCATGGCTTCTTTGATATCGCCATTTTCTAGAAATTTAAACTGCGCCTGCCCGTGATGGGCGAAGACACCCGCGAGGAAGTCAGCATGCAGCTCAAGACGAACCGACAGCTTGTTATACTCTGTTTTCGAAATCTTATTATGTTGGTTGTGAACATAATCAGTTCGTTTCATGATTTTCTGGATGTGGTGTCCCACTTCATGTGCCAGAACGTAGGCTCCTGCAAAGTCGCCCTTGGCTCCGTACCGACGTTTGAGTTCTTGGAAAAAGGAAGGGTCGATGTAGATTGTTTCTTCACTTGGGGAGTAAAAGGGACCCATTTTTGCGTCAGCAATCCCTCCCTTCATAACGGTTTTATCTGAGTAGATCACCATTTTTGACGGGCGATATTTGAGGCTGTATTTGGGTAAGAGTTTGTTCCAAATGTCCTTATTGTCGGCCTTTAGGGTGGAGAGGTAATTGAATGTCTCTTTATCGGGTTTTGCACCATTTCCGTGCCACCACCGCCGCCGCCGCTGGAGAACCCAAGTAGGGAGAGCGGATTGATTTTAAAGAGGAAACATGCCGCGATGACACCCACGATGAGAATCAGCTTGGTTTTTCCGCTGCCTCGTTTGAACAGGGCAAAAACAATGCTGCCCATGGCTCCTCCCATCGCCGGGCCACCACGACCTCCTCCTCCTGCTCCTCCGCGGACAGTGGTTCCACGACGGTCTTCAACGTTACTACTTTGTCTTCTACCTTTACAGCGAATGTATAAAAGTGGGTTTAATGAATGATTTATCAGGCTTTGAGAGCTTGCTGTCAAGGTTACGGATGTCCCCACGGTGGTCAGTGGTCACAGGAGGATGTGATTTTGCCCTAATAAGGAATTGTCAGAAGGAGGCAAATAGGTATATTGCGCCTCCACTCAAGGGAGCTTCGGCTTTCTGTGAGAGATATAAAAGGGGCTGTAGCTCAGTTGGTTAGAGCAGGGGACTCATAATCCCTTTGTCCAGGGTTCAAGTCCCTGCGGCCCTACTTTATTCTATATAGGATTGAAGGTGTTTTTAGTGAAAACGGCATAATCTAGTATGCCAATAGTATGCCAATCTGAACCTCGAGGTTTCTCTGTATTGAGGTGATTGAAGCTTGTAATGAGAAGGCTAAATCTTCATGCCCTAGATAGAGATCGGGCTATATCATGGGTGCCGAATCATGAGGAAAATCAATATCTTGGATGATGATCAATAAGAATAATGCGAAGAAGGCTACAAAAAAGTCAGCTACAAGGGCTTTGGAATTACAAGAAGCGGGGGGGGGAGGCAGACCTCCGCGCGTGGCGAGTAGCTCAGCTAGCGGCTCAACTCGCAGCTAGCTCTATTTTATCACCGAATAAATATGACAACATAGAGCCGGATAGTCATCCGGCATATCCCAACGACACCCGTTTTGATGGCTGGTTTCAAGGTTTATTGCTGCGGGCACGGTGGTTGTTGTCTGAATCTCCCAAGGTGTTCCGATCTCGTTTTGAAGACCTCTTTGTCCCTTCTAAAAAATACAACTATAGTCAGATGGCCAAAGTGTTCAAACAGGCCGATGTGGGATCACCATGGCACCGTCCTGACTCCATGGCCAATGAGTTGGGGAAAGTTGAAAGCTTTGTCGTGAAATACTACGCAGAAAAGATTGCTGCAACTTACATTCAACCTCTTAGTAAGGGCAATGCTGGGTTGGTAAAAAAGAGACAGGACTATGAGGACGCGGTAGCTAGCGTTTTACATGTTTACGATAGGGGTTCGCTTGATCTGAGAAATAAAATATTAGAGCTTATCCCTAAAGAGTTTGATCATCAGAGGGGCAGGTTCACCGAAGGTTCTTGGTGGGGGAGATCAAATAACGATGATGGTTATTCCTGCGCGGAGTTATTTTATACAGATGAGCCTTTTGATAATTTCATGTGTTATCGTGACGCTATAGGTTTGTCGAAAAAATCCGAAGAAGGAAAGAAGACCAAGGGGGGACACATGGAAAAAAAGAAGGTTTCTGCGCATTCATTATTCGCCGCCCTTCGCCGCGCCCCATTGCATGAAGATTTCTGGTCTTATGAGCCTGATAGGTTTTAGTTCTAGTCGGTAGGCATTCTGGACAGAGCCATTAGTTCATCTTCGGTTATTTTAGCTCTTTGCGGATGGCTTCAGTGCGTTGTTTGAGATGTAGCCTTTATAGACCGGCGGGTTTACAGACTGTATAGCCCCCGGTTATCGTCTCCCGGGAACATCGCTATTGGCATGGACCTCCTAGGCTATCACATACCCCG
>TARA_B110000908_G_scaffold60711_1_pt1 | contig 51453 bp, 42 predicted proteins | sample TARA_B110000908 | Tara Oceans TARA_B110000908 (sample SAMEA4398067) | marine metagenome | biome: Polar Biome; feature: [DCM] deep chlorophyll maximum layer (ENVO:01000326); material: water (ENVO:00002006), including particulate matter (ENVO:01000060) such as... | depth 36 m
GGCAGGGTATTTTTCTCTTCGAACATAGACGCGCTCCCCACACCCGAAAGATCAGCATCGTGGTTCAGGGGGAATAAAGGGGGGGATGCCCTGTTTTTAATGAAAGACGCTCCAGTGGCAATCGTATCTCACTATAACATGAGCGAAAATTCTACCCATCGAAGAACAATTCTTAAAGCCGGCGGAGCCATAGCAGCAACAACCATCCTACCATCTGCTTCCGTTCTAGGGGCTGCAGGTAATTCTGATAAATCGGAAATCAAGGTGGCCTTGATTGGTTGCGGAGGTCGTGGCAGTGGAGCTGCTAACCAGACACTCCAAGTCGAAGGCACAAAACTTGTTGCCATGGCGGATGCTTTTGAAGATCGTCTGGAAGACGCCTATAAGCAGCTCGCAGGTCGTTATAAAGACCGTGTAGACGTGCCCAAGGCTCGCAAATTTATTGGCTTTGATGCCTATAAAGAAGCCATCGATGCCGCTGATGTCGTGATTCTTACTACCCCTCCGGGTTTCCGTCCGATTCATTTTGAATATGCTGTTTCCAAGGGGAAGCATGTCTTTATGGAGAAACCTGTAGCCGTTGATGCCGAGGGTATCCGCAAGGTTCTAAAGGCGGCAAAAGAAGCCGACCGCAAAAAACTCAAAGTGGTAGCTGGGCTTCAGCGCCGCTATCAAGAGTCTTATCTTCAGACCTTTGAAGAGGTTCAAGGAGGTGCTATCGGTGATATCGTTTCCGCTCAGTGTTACTGGAATAGTGCTGGAGTATGGGTGAAACCAAGAAAACCGGATCAGTCCGAAATGGATTACCAGATGAGAAACTGGTATTACTTCACCTGGCTCTGTGGTGACCAAATTTGTGAACAGCACGTACACAACATTGATGTGGTGAACTGGTTCATGGGTGATAAATCACCTGTCAAAGCCTACGGTATGGGTGGTCGTTCCCAGCGAGTTGGTAAAGATTTTGGCGAGATTTTCGATCACCACTACGTCGAATTTAAATACGATAACGGCGAGGTTCTTAACAGCCAGTGCCGCCACTTCCGCGGTACTCCCGGTCGTGTATCTGAACTGATCATCGGCACAAAAGGAACTGCATCAGCAGGTCTGATCAAGGATCATGACGGTAAGACTCTCTTCCAGCATCGCAATCGCAAGGCTCCGAACCCCTATCAGGTCGAGCACAATGAACTTTACCGTCACATCCGTGAAGATAAGCCCCTCAACAATGCCTACTACGCAGCCAAGAGCACTTTCTGCGCAATCATTGGTCGGATGGCAACCTACTCAGGCCAGGAAATTATGTGGGATAAAGCGCTTGCTGATGCACCATCGATTTTGCCTAAGAAGTTTTCTTGGGACGCCGATCCAGGGCCAAAGATGGGACCTGATGGACTCTATCCATGTGCTATCCCAGGCCAGACCAAGGCCTACTAAACGGCACTAAGCCGGCAGAAAATAACTGACTCTACAATATGGGACACGGCAATCTGCTGTGTCCCTTATTTTTGGGACCGACTTATGGGGTGAGTTGTAGGCCTAAAACCATGAGTCTACTCGTTTGTTCTCCGAGTTGGGAGGTTTCTTAAAACTCTATTTGAGTGTTCGATAGTTGTCGTTTCGAACGGTGATATTGATGGCGTCAAGGTGTTCGAGCAAAGGCATAACGACCTTGCGTGTGGTATCAAGGTGTTGGCGAAGTTCACTGGCGGTGGCTTGTTGGTGCTCGGTGATAAACTGTCGGACGCCACTAATGGCTTGTTCAAGAGTGTTTTTTGAAATCACCACCTTGGGCTCAAGCTCAATGGCTTGGCCGGAACGAATTAAGAACTTCATCGCCTGATCTTCTCTTGCGCTACTTGTCAGTTCAGCTTTGTTAGGAGGCTGCAATCCTGCGCGATTTAGCTTGTCTAAAATCGACTTGGCCACGTCTGCCACGTCATCGGGCAATGTAAGTGTGTGGCTGGAATGGGCGATGGATTTTTCTACAAGCTTATAACCTTGTTCTACCAATGCTTCGATGAGTTGAGATGTGAGATCAGCTGAACAACTAGATTCTTTCGCCAGATTCTCTAGTGGCATGCCCGGAAGATCAGGGTGTTGCTTGTGCCATGTCCGTATGGTTTTTCCGGCTTCATCGATTTGTGATTTCCACCATTTGGTGTGAATCAGCATGGAGCCATTCTGGCTGATGCTGCCCTCGGCGACGAGGTTCACGAGCGTCTTTTTAATGACGTCGGTGTGAAATGGGTTGTTAGGCAACGGATTCTCCGAATCAATCATGTGATCCTTTTTTAAGCGAGCCCTGATGAGCACGGCTGGATCGTTGGGGGCCTTGGCTCGAGGCTCAAGAGACTCAGCATGCTCGTCAGTGCGGAATCCTTGTCGAGTGGGTAGGGCATCAAGTACAATGCCTCCACCGAGGGTGCTTTGCTGTGATCCATCACGCAGCACCACGCGGTCGCCAGTGAGAAGAAATAAAGGTGTTTCAAGGCGAAGTTGTGCGAGGCATTTTTCGCCTGGATTCAGGTGGGTTCGACCATGGAGTATAACTCGTGCCCGACAGCGGGCAGCCCCATGGTGTAAAACGACAGTTTCCATGTGGCGCATGGCTCGTGGCTTGATACCTGGGATAGGACGAGCTAACCGTTGTAGTTCAACATCTAGGGTGTCGGTGGGCACTCCACAGCTCTCTGTGGTCAGGGTATTACCCCTTTGGGCCCCTGGCTTTCCGGGCGCATCGATAGGGAGGTCAGGAAGGTTGAGGGCTGTACGCATGCCTGGCAGGGCGCGATCGAGGGATTCATTATGACTTTGAATGTAGCGCACCTTCGTGTTTAGGCCGAGAGGTTGCAGGGTAAGGGTATCGCCCAGTGAAATACAGCCTCCGCTAAGCGTTCCGGTGATGACGGTACCGGCCCCTTTGGGCGAAAATATTCGGTCGATGGCGATGCGTGGTTTTGCATTATCTTGTTGAGGCTGGCAGTCATGCAGCTTTTTTAGGAGTGCCACTTTCAGCTCGTCAATGCCTTCACCAGTGATGGACGAGACTGGTATGATGGGAGCCTCAGCGATGGACGTGTCCTGAAGTTCATCGCGAAGAACTTCCACACTAAACGGAACATCGTCGCTCAGATCTGCCTTGGTGAGCGCAATAACGATGTTAGTGATGCCAAGGTAAGTAAGGATGTGGAGATGTTCCTCGGATTGAGGCATCCAGCCGTCATCGGCGGCAATGATGAATATGGCAAGGTCGAGAGCTCCGACACCTGCCACCATGTTGTTGACGAAATCTGCGTGACCGGGCACATCGACGATACCGATTTCAAAACTTTCATCACCCTCACTGAGTGATAGATGGGCGAATCCTAGTTCGATGGTGACGCCACGTGCTTTTTCCTCAGGAAGTCGGTCGGGGTCTGAGCCAGTGAGGCATTTGACCAGTGATGATTTTCCGTGGTCAATGTGACCGGCGGTTCCGAGGACGAGGTGGTGCATGGGGGGAGACTCAAGAATTAAGAGCCAAGAATCAAGAGCTTATCGTCCTGATTCCTTTAATCGTTGAGCATTGAAGCGGTGATTATAAATATTGAACTGGATAACGGCAATCGCGACATATTTTTGAATGGTGCTATCCAAGGAAAAAATGAATAGTTAGATCCTATCTAACAAAGCTAAAATCGAATATTTTTCCGAGTTTCGTTGGCTTTGTTGTCGTAAATATGAAAATCAATACGGCTGAATGCTGAGAGGTCGAAGCTTACGTCGCCCAATGCTTGGCTGTAACCGGTGATCTTGTCTCCTTTGAATGTGGCCAGTTTAAGAGTTACGTGCCCTCCGCTGTGGAACCATGCTCGGATGTCTTTTTGGTATTTTTTGGGTTCTTCTCCTGAATCTCCCAGGCTGAGAGATTTGATCCGGTCAATGGGGACGCGGATAGGAGTAAACTCAGTTTCAATGATCATTCGGCCGTCCGCTACTTTACCAACGGTGCCAGGAACCTCATCGCCATTGTTTAGGATGATGCGGTGTGGTGGTTTGACTGTATCTTCAGCCTGCTCATCTTTTTTATCATCTTCAGCGGGGGCGGCTTTGATTTTAGTTTTTGGCTTAGGATATGTGGTGCCATTCCATGGCGTCACGGTGACACCTGATATTTCCAGAGGATATTTGTCCTCAGCAACGAAAGTAAGTGCCGTGCCTAGGTTTACCGGATCAGGGTTTTGTGACTGAAGCATGCAGGCCCGCTGACCATTGATGTAGATGGTGATACTGCCGGTCTTGCGGTTGGCGAAAACATCAAAATGAGCGTGGTTTTCTTCTGGCTTAACCGCAATTTGTTTCCATCGACCACCTCCAAGGACTCGGGCACCTTGGTTGCCTTTTCCTCGAGTGCGCATGTAGGCGTATGAACGGTTGAGACTGATTTCGTAGTAGGCGTCTGGAGTGCTGTCCTTGATGTCGCTTGAGTAGATTTGGAATTTAAAACGCATGGAAGTCTTCCAAGAAGCATCAAAACTAATTTGAGATTTTTCACGGAGTTTGAGGTCTCTACCAATACCACCCGCTGCTTGGGACACCAGGGCTCCGCTGCGAAATGCCCATGAGCCGCTATTACCTGATTGAGTCCATTCCTGAAGACGGTTCGGTCCATAGTAATTTCCCGGTGCATTGCTGATGATTTTAAGCGACTCTACCATGGACCGCTTAAGCGTGATCACTCCACCATACCAGGTATCAAGTTTGATGCTATCTGGAGTGAGTTCCGTGAGTTCACCCAGAATAGTATCACCCGTGGTCTCGCGGAAGCGTTTTTGTAGCTGGATACGCGCTACAGTTTTGGCGTTGGGATGTTGTTTCCAATTGTCGAGATTGATTGATAGAACGTTGGAGAGAGGGAAGCTGGCTATTTGACTTAGGCTGTCGGATTTAAACAAGAGCCGTTGTTCTTCGTCGACCGATTGAGGTAGGCCGCTAAGCTTGTCCCCATTTGTGAGAAACAGGCGAGCTTTGGATGCGCTTGGCTCTTTGGCTTTTTCATCTTTCTTGGCCTCCATGCCTAACTCCTTTGCAGGTAGAATTTTGACCACCTCGATGGCCACTTCCTGTGGGGCTGCTTTGTCGGCTACCGCTGGAGTAACAACTACGGCAACAAGAGTCGCTCCTAGCAAACAAGCCAGTGAACGGGGGAGATGGAAGATGGTGAATTTCATGGGGAGACGGGTAGGAAACGTTAATTGGTGGAGGTTTTGTTAGCGTGAAATCAGGAGGACGGGTGGAGGCTACTTACTTGGCGCTTTGACCTTGCTCTGGGTGATGTAAGAGAGCACTTTAGGCGATAATGTACATGGTCCGAGAATTGGATGAATAATTGTTAGTTCTCCATCGATAAGCTTTGGGTTTTCGAGCTGAATCTGACCATCTCCATCTAATATGGCTGTGAATGTAGATTTGGGAAATACAGGAGCATCTCCAGTTTGGGCAAACAAGAGTGCACTAATACGGCGATCTGGAACACGCAATGGATTAGGCGAGTGTTTAACGTCCAAGATAATCGTCCGTTTGTTGGTATCGCCTGCGCTGATGGATGTCAGAGAACCGGAAATTTTTTCACCTTCGCTATCGATTAATACATCGGTTTGGACGATCGCTGTCTTTTCACGATGACGCGGTAGGGAACCGTCATTTAGTCCGGTGACTTTGATGTTACTGACGAGGCAGCTTGTTTTCAGACTGGTCCTGTTATTAAAGATGATGTAGTTGCCCTTTGATGTTGTGAATGGATCAGGCCAGGTGCCGATCAGTTTGTCATCGACATAGAGAGATACAAGTCCCTCGGTGCGGTTGACACGGAGGTCAATGTTTACCTTGTGGTCAGCTATCGAGCTAGGTTTGATGGCAATGTTAGCTATCGGAGCAGCTGGTTGTTTACTGTTCTCATACCTTCGGATTTGCATACCGGCGGAATTAAACAGGAACTCGTAAGTGTCCTGTTTAGTGGTAGGTGAGTCTTTCTCTGCACAGAATCGGAATGCAAAGTTTGGCGATTCTTTCCATGCAAAATCAAAGTTGATTCTCACGTTTTCTGGCATGTCGAGCTTCTGTGCTAAAGTGCCGGTGCCACTAGCGGTGTAGGTTGTGCCTGAGAACGACCAAGCGCCATCACGTGTGCTCCACTTTGATGGATCGTCTTTACCTATGAAGACGATTTTTTCCTGCGTGAGTCCGAACTGTAGCCCTCGGATATTGGTACGAGGAATACTAAACTTCCCCGCATACCATGTGGATATGTGGAGTTGTTTTTCATCCATAGAGAGTAATTTACAGGGGATGACATCGTTATTGGAAAGGGTGAGTCGTTCTGTGTGGGCAGGGTTGCCTTTTGCTTCTTCAGAAAAATCCATTCTGCTAATGGCCGCAGCTTTGATCTCAAGAGGGGCGTAAGCGATTGGAGATCGTAGGATAACCAAACCTTCATCCAGAGATTGGATAGTTCCGGTAAGAGTATCGCCATTGCTCAGCTCTACGGTGTCACCTGTCGCATCTGAGATGGATGATGTGAGAGCGTAAGCTATAGCAGCCAGACTGCAAACGATAGATTTTCCGGATATCCGGTTGGGGTATGTATTAGAAGTTGTCATCCCAGAGGTCGAGTAGACTGTTTTGGTGAGAAAAATCGATGATGTTGACGTATCGGGTGTTGAGACTGATTTCGCCAAGTAGGTCAGAAAAGAGTTTGGTGTTTCCTCCTTTACCTTGACTTGGGATACCCGATATTCTGCCGTATGGTTGGACGTAGAAGTAGACAGATTTGGCATTATCCTCGTCGGGCATTTTGCGGGCTTTACTCGATGCAAAGTGAATTTCCTGCACCTCGTTTGCCGGAATACTGAGTTGGTTGTTATAGGTTCCTTTGAAGGAGATCTTGCCGTCCTTGAGGTGATTAAACGTACCTGAGAAACGGTCGACTCCGTTGGTCAGTAGGATGACGTCGCGATCTGGAGTGTGCATGCTTTGGGCGGAGTCCTTGAGGCCGTTCCATTGGGCTATGACGATGTCGCTGAGGCGGAGTTCAGCATTGCTGTAACGGAGGTTACGGAAGGCGAGGCTGTTGCCTATGCCTTCGTATTTGTCTCCAAGGTTCCACTTAGTTTTGAATTGACCATTCAGATAGAGAAGCAGTTGTTTGTTAGGTCGGTCGATTCTGAACTCGAACTGTGCTTCTTCCTTGACTGATAAATTCAAGCTGACACGGGCATCGTCGATACGTGTGTTGGATGGTTTTCCGTTTTCATCGAAGGTACAGCTGTAGAGTGTGGCGCTGTGGGTGGAGATGCTGACAACATAAGCGTGGCCGACGGTGGCTGCCATATTGTTGCGTGTATCTTCTTTGCCGTCATAGGCGGGTGGAGCAAAGTCGGCGTGTATAGCGACGTTACAATAGAGTGATCCACGCCAAGCTAGCTTGAAGGATAGCCTGCATTTATCTTGGAGGGCGTCTTCCCTAACAAGGTAGCGGTATTTATCAGTGCCAGCATACCAAGCGGTTGCGATATGTTTCCAATCGGTTGATTTCTCTTTTTCCTTGGCGTCTTTTTCAGGTTTCTTCTCTTCCTCCTTCTTTTGCTTTTCTTCCTCCTCGTCTTTTTTTGGTTCTGGAGGGGAGAGTGTTTTCCAACCGTCTGTGCTCAGAGGTCCGTAGTAGGCAAGTTTACCTCCGAAGGGGGTAGGGGCAATTTGTGTTACTACATCTCTGGCGATTGTTAGGGTGCCAAGGTGGTCGGTAGCAAGTTGAATGGATTTGTCGTCAGCGGAGGTGATGACTCCAGGAATGATATCTCCATTAACTAGAGTAATGGTAGAGTTTTTTTTAACTCTTTGGTGCCCTTGCCCGCGATTGAGGATGACGCGATGGCTCTTTTTAGTCGAAAATTGAATAGGGTCTACAGCCTCGGGGTTTTTCCAGGTCAGGGTGTGATCCTTGCCAAAACCTAGGAAGGCACCATGGAGGGTATCGCCATTGGTGAAACGAAGCATGTCAGGAGCAGCAGGGTCCTTGACCTCGGTGCTATTTTGTTCAGCAGGGGTGGATGCTGCCAGGGCGTTTAGAGTGAGTGCCACGAGCGTGGCGGATGTGATGAGATGTCTCATTTTTCGTAGATGGGAAGGAATCTGTAGTTGAGTGCAAGTGAGAGAAGGGCTCCAGATGTGCTGAAGGCATTGCCGTGGTTTCCTGCAAATGATCCATCGGGGAGTTGGGTGGCTGAAAGCAAGCGGATGTTGTCTTTGTTCCACGCTTCCCAGAGGTCATCGTCTGCTTGGAAGAGGGCTTGGGACATGTAGTAACGGAAATAGAATGGATAGGTTCCGTCTTGGGCCCGGATGTTTTGCTTTAAATATTCCGTGGACTTGGCGTATCCAGCTTCGTCTTTTTTCTTGGCAAGAGAGTAGCAGAGGGATCCGATAGCAGTTAGGGTAAGGCGACCGCTTCCCTTGGATGTGTAGCCGTAGGATCCATTAGAGCTACGACAGCTTTTCATGTAGGCTAGGCCTTTTTTAATGGCGGCATCGGGCACTGGAATACCAGCATTACGTGCAGCTAGCAGAGCCACGATTTGGCAGCCGGAGACAGTGGTGTCTGCGGTGCGTGTGGTTGGGTCATATCTCCAACCGTGGCGCGGGTTGCTTTTCTGCGACTTGAGGATTAGGTCAACTGCCTTTTTGAGTGCGGGCGCGATGCGTTTGTCATCGACCATACCATAACACTCGGCGAGAGCGAGGGTGGCAAAGCCGTGGTCATACATCTGCGGTCCCATGAAGCCGTCTTCGCCGTCCTTTTGTTTTTTTACAAGAAAGCCGATCGATTTCCGGATTTTTTGGGCGTAGGGGCCGTGGTTTGGGTCTTCTCCGTGCGCTAGGAATGCAAGCATGCAGAGGCCTACAACGCCAGGTCGAGAGCTACTACCACCACCCCATGATCCCTCGGCGTCCTGTGTGTTGGATAGATAACGTAGACCCCGAGTATAGATCGTTTCCACCTGAGCTGGAATCACATCATTCTGGCGGCGAGGCAACGACTGAGCCTCTACCGTGGCAGGGGCCATCATCAGAAAAGATGGTGCTAATGTCAGTGCAGCGAGGGTGTGGGTCAGTATGATGTGCTTGGTTGAGCGTGAGATGACTTTCATAGGTGTGGATGAAGTGTCCGAGGTGGAAGCGAGTTGGGGCGTCGGTTTATTAGGGTTTTTTTGATTTTTCAGCGGCGCCCTTATTGTAGGCGTCCATGGCCTTCTGGAATTCGCGGGGTAGTGTGCTACCGGCTGTTCCAGAGTTCTTAGGTACTCGGCGTTCATAGTTTTCAGCGGTATTGTCAGGTGCCCCTGTTTTACCACTGGCTTCACCGCCGCTTCCGCCACCTTGGCCGGGCTGGTCGCCTGGTTTACCACCTGGCTTCTTACCAGGCTCCTTACCTTCGCCTACGTCTTTGCCGCCTTCCATCATATTTTGGAGCATTTCGAGCATGGAACCCATGCTTTTTTGGCTACCCTGTCACTGGCCGCCTTTTTGCTGTTTCTTTTTGGCCGCTTCGAAGATTTTTTCAATGACTTCCGTTTCGGTTGCGATGGTTGAACCGTCGGTTTTTTTCTGCTCGAGAAGGTCTGTGGCATCCGCCATGACTACCTCAATTTCGCGAAGGAGTGTGATGATTTCATCGTCGGTCTGTTCATCGATTAAGTCTTGAACGTCTGCTGAGAGTTCGTCTTGCTCGGTGGAGAGTTTTTTAGCTCCTGTACCGTGTTTTGCGATTCCCTTGGCAATCTCTTCCTTGGTGACCGGAGCCTTGGCTTTTGCCTGGGCATCACTGGCTGGATCAGCGAGCACAACAGGCATCGATAGCGCTGTGCATATTAAAGTGAGTTTTGTTATTTTCATAGTAGTATATGGGTATTTAGTTAGGGGTTTGGGGTAGGGATTGGAGCGTCTGGAGTGATGGTTCGGCGAAGGTCTTCAAGGGATCGAGTACGAGCTCGGATGTCCTGTTCTTTCTGGATCATGCGCATGACCTTGAGCATAAATTCAAAATCTTGGTCTTCTGGAGATCCACCGCCACCGCCGCCACCACCGCCGCCACCATCTTTCTTTTTCTGTCCCTCCAATTGTTTGGCCCACTTCTTGAGCTGGGCTGCCCATTGCTTGGACTCGGTGATGGATGTGAAAGAGACGTTGCTTGATACACGGCTAGCTAGTTCCTCGAGAGCTTCGTCAATGTGTGATGCGCGCATGTCATCCACGAGCTTCTTATGCTCATCTTTCTGGGTGCGGGCGAAGTAGTGTGCGAGGTCTTCTTGGATCCAGCGGACATCGGCGGCCGTTTGGCGCTGTTGATCGTAGGATGCTTTGATAGCACGTTGCTCCACGGGATCGAGCTCTTCGTAGCCTTTGCCGATGACCTTATCAATGAGGTCGATGAAAGTGGATGCGATGCCTTCCTCTTCGCTGGCGGCACGTTTGAGCCGATTAACAAAGGTGCTTGCTTCGAAATTCTGGTTGGCTTCGTTGGCATCCTTAAGTGCCTGTTTCATTTTCTCGATGGCTTTCTTTTGTTCCTCGATGGCATCCTTAAGGTCTTGCTCGGATTTTTCCTTAGTGTTGCGTTGACTCTGAGCATCTTGAAGTTTTTGTTCCACCTTCGGGAGATCGTCTTTGGACAGCTCCTTCATCGCTTGAAGGGCCTTGGCCATTTTTTGAAGTGCTTCTTTGTCGATCTCACCATTACGAACGGCGTCCTTGAAGAGTTTTTCCATGTTTTTGGTAAGCTCCTGCATCCGCTCCTTGTTGTTGCGCTCAGCATCCTGCTGTGCTCCGAGCTTTTTCTTGGCTTCCTCTTTCTGAAGATCTTTGCCTTGGTTGCGCTGAATCCGTTGGTTTTCGTCGTTCAGATTTTGCTCTTTTCTGGCGATGTCTTCGAGCTCTCCGATGGCGCGATCAAATTCATTTTTTAGAACTTGAGCATGTTCGTCACGGGTAAGGATGTAGAGGATGATAGGTTCTGAGTAAATGCGACCGCGTCCTGGCTTGTAGTCCTCGGTCCATGATCTGAGAGTGATTTTCTGAGGTTCAATGTTGAGGTTTGCAGGAGAGAATGAGAACGGTTTGTTGAGGTTGGTTCTCGCAGGGCCTCCTTGCTCAATAGTGAGCTCGCCTTTAGCGGGAGTACCGCCTGTAGGTTTGGTAAACTCGCCCTGCCATGAGATGCCGCAGGCTTTGAGGCCATAGTCGTCTTCGGCGAGGACCTCAAACTCGATGGTCTCCTCGGCGAGCATGATGTGTTGCCTGTCTACGCCTTGGATATAGGTAGATGGAAGTTGATCTTGGGTGCTCTCGACACGCAGCTTAAGGGCGCTGTCGGCCTTGAGCCCGTAGATATCACGCCACTGCATGGGTATGATGAGGGAGTTGGACGAAACGGAAATAGGAGGTGTGGTAATTTTTCTGCCGTCCACTTTGAGTGTGATCTTGCGTGGAGGTGAGACATCCTCTTTGGCTACTTTAGCCTTGTCATCGGCTTCAGCTGATTCGGACGGAAATTCCTCGGTAGGGGCTGCTTCCGTATCGATCTCTTTGGGGAGGGTGACGATCTCAGCCGTAGCGGAGGAAAGAGCGCGTGTGGCTGTGGCCTGAATTTTGATATCGCTGCCTTCGAGCACCGTGATAAATCCAGAGCGGAGGTCCGCGCTGATATCAGGTCGCTCTAAATAAACGGGTAACTTGACTGCTGCGCGGATGTTTTCGACGGCTGGTCGGATGACGGGTTCGAAGGGGAGGTTGTGGCGTGCATCATCGACTTCCAGTCGGACTTCGTCTTGTGCTCGCTGACCCTTGAATTTGAAGGTGTAGGCATTGTTGACAAGAGTGGCCTCAACCCAATCTCCCTCACCGTAGCGGGCGCGGGCAGTTTCGGGTCGACGGTTGGTATCTTCTGCGAGGGGAATAGTAATGTCGAAGGCTTCACCATAGGGAACGCGGTGAGGTGTGTTGATTCCCGAGAGGTCGAGCTGGGTGAACGTGTAGCGCTCGGTATCGGAAAGTGGCATGAGCCAACGTTTGAGAGCATTGATTCCAGCATCCGGCACACTAACGAGGGATCCGACAGCGATGACGAAAAGAGTCATCACAGCAAGAGACCATTTACGGTGACGTGCGGCAGGGAGCGCTTTGCCTAGGTCCTGACCTGCGGCATCAGCGGCGACCGTGCGCATGGCTGCAGCACGGAGTTCGGGTGAGAGGGTGTCTTTCCCTTCGTTTTGATCCTGAAGTTCAACGGCGCCGAGGAGGCGGTCACCAAGCTTAGGTAGGCGGCGAGAGATCAGTCGGGCAAGTTGGTTTTCCCGGCGGTGACCATAAACCCAACGGTGGATCCAGTAGGGAGCGAAAACGACAAATAAGGACACTCCAACCAGAAGGATGACTAGGCGCACCGTGTTTGGGGTCTCCATGAATCGATCGAGTCCAAAGACGAGGAGGAATGAAAATAAGAGTCCAAAAAATCCTGCTAGAACAGCCTCGGCGATTTTAACCTGCCAGAGACGCTTTTTGAATTGCTCCAGTTGATTGCGTAAACCCTCAGGAATAGGGGCTTGATGAGGAGGTTGCGAAGATGGCTGATTCTCTGGCATAATTACTGGTTTTTGAGAAATAGGAGAGGGCTGGGAGTCGGTCTGGAATGCAGTGTTTGAAGAGGGAATGTCGTCCAAACGAGGGGCTTGGGCAAACAGTAATATCGCTAATCGTGAGAGCCTGTCATGGACTTAGTCCCATTTCCAGCGCATTTGTCATAAAAGTAACGGCAACGAGAGGCTTTTTTTGTCCATAAATATCAATAAAATAAAGGCTTAGGGTGATTTTTTCTCAGATATGGTTGGGAATCAGTGAAAAGAGACCAAATCCTTGGTGTTATCAGCTCCTCAAATATAGGGTCTATGGTTTATCTCCTCATATAGTTGGGCACTGTGTTTGAACGTATCGGTATATGAGCTTGCATTCTTCGTTGGCTCGATTATTGCCCAGCGCAGACTTTGAGAGACTTAAAGACAGAACCTGCGTGGACGGAGGAAGATACTGGTATGCCTTTGCCTAAGACGCAGCATGCCTGTTCCGTGTGCCTGCCTACTTGGGACGCGGTGTTAGGCTATGAGGAAAAGCGCGATAAGGTCATCCGCCGTTTGCTAGCTGGATACCCTCGGTTTTTCCTCCATCCCGCCACAGCCAGGCTGTTTGCCGAAGCCACTCAAGCACTTGCCGACAATGGTTCAAAGGCGGTGGTGTTTCCCACACGTGATGCTGCGCAACGTGCACAACGCTTCGTTGAAAAACGCAGTGATTCAGCATCGAGAATCGCTAGCTACGAGGGCCTTCAGGCACTAATCGTCAGTGAAGCTGAGCTTCCTGTGGCCATGGATTACTGGCGTTACGCAGGTGAAATTGTTAGCAGCCGACAGGCTGAGCGTGTTCTCAGTGGTGAGAGAGCTAAAGGGTTCCGCACAAACAGTCTCCGCAAGAGAATCGCTGCTATGGGGAGCTATGCTGCAGAGAATGTTTTTCTCTACGAAAATGGGATGGCGGGGGTCTTTGCCATTCATAGAGCAGCCAGTAAACTGCTTCCCGGGCGGAAAACCCTTCAGCTCGAGTTCCCTTACGTCGATGCGATGAGGGTGCAGAATCATTTTGGAAATGGGGTTGTATTTCTTAACGAGGCAGTAGGGGAGTCACTGGAGGAGGCGCTACGGCGTATCAGCAAGGGAGAGTTTTCTGCTGTTTTCTGTGAGGCTCCCAGTAATCCTCTGTTGCGCACTATTGATATCGAAGCTGTTTCGACAGCATGTCGGGAAGGTGGAGTGCCCTTTATTGTTGATGATACCATTTGCTCGGTGGCGAACATTCAGGTCGACAAGTTTGCCGATGTAATAACGTCAAGCCTGACCAAGTGGGTTTCAGGAAAAGGCGACGTAATGGCGGGGCAGGTGACACTCTGTCCAGACTCGCACATGTATTCTGACTTACGGGAATTTTTCGAAAACGATTGTCCAGATGGCTCTCGACTCTACCCATCCGATGCTCGGGTGCTGGCTAGAAATATCAGTAGCTTCAGTCGCAGAATGCGTGAATCCAACACAAACGGAGAGCTATTGGCCGATTATTTGATGGCTCATTCTGCGGTAGATAAAATCTGGTATCCCAAGTTCACCACCTCGGACCTCTACGAGCGGGTTAAGCGAAAAGGCGGGGGATACGGAGGGCTGATCTCCGTTGTGCTTAAGAATCAGAAGAAATCAGCGAAGTTTTTTGACGCTCTGAAAATATCTAAGGGGCCTAGCCTCGGTACGGAGTTTAGCCTAGCGTGCCCCTACACGCTACTCGCTCATTACGATGAACTTGAGTGGGCCGAAGGCTGTGGGGTGGACCAAAATCTGATCCGAATCTCAGTGGGATCAGAAAACGCGGAAGATATACTCGGCCGTGTTCAAGAGGCGCTTGAATCGATTTAAGCCTCGGAAACTGTAAATTTCTTCCATACGAGAGGTTTTAGTGTCTATTTTTGTAAATATGGTATAATTATTGCTATAATATTTCAGCAGAAAGCTTTTAAGATTGAGTGATAAACACACGAAACACCTTTAAACATAAGTAAGTTTATCAAGTTACCATACAATTGTGCTTGTCAGAGCTAGATTCCCTGATTAAAAAGAGTTGCGCGCTTCAGAGAAAGCAACTATAGGAGTCTTGACTTAAAAAAGACCTCGTTTTCGGAGAAACAACCCCGTCAAAAAACGGAGCCGAAAAACACAACAACCCACTAAGTTATTAATAATAAAATTATGGCCAGAACTAAAACTCGATTAGCTCTCCGTGTGAATGAAGAAAATCCTAACCATCACCTGTGGAACAACCGCGGTGTGTGGTGGTGTCACCTCACGGTGCATAAAAATGATGCGACATCTGAGCGCCTCAGATTTTCTTTGAAAACTCGTGACCTTGAAAGTGCCCGTGATCGCCGAGATCGTATTCTTCGCGACATAGCCGAGCACTATGAGATCGCAGCGTAAGCTGATTATCTCATTTAACTGAAAACATTGGTTGCACGTTGCAACTGGGGGGTAAACCATAAGTTGGTCATGCCCCGGAGGCCTAGGTTGGAGCCCATTTTCACCAACTTCTAAGCGTTTGCCTATGCTTTGCAGGATTGTTTGGCTTTCCAGCGCAGAGTCCAGCATAGAGAATTGCTTAATATTGCCACTTCTCATTCGGAACTTCGCTGTTAAATTCTCCGCCCATGGCGCGTGAGTATAAAATAACATCTGGTAAACAGGCTGGCCAAAATAAGTCGGGGATCGATTATGCCTCCGAGCTAAACGAACAGCAATACGCTGCCGTCAGCGCCAAACCAGGCCCCGCCCTCGTCATAGCCGGTGCTGGATCGGGAAAAACACGCACGCTGACTCATCGGGTGGCGTATTTGTTGGATCAAGGTGTCGATGCCGGAAATATCCTGCTGCTCACCTTTACAAATAAGGCCGCCCGCGAGATGCTAGAGCGGGTGAATGAGATTGTGTCTGAGGACATCAGCAATCTCTGGAGTGGAACGTTTCATTCCATCGGCAATCGCATCCTACGCCGTCACGCCGATGACCTTGGCTTTACCCGATCCTTTTCAATTCTTGATAGAGACGATCAGAAGTCATTGATGTCTGAGGTCGTTAAAGGCCTTAACGTCAATACCGGTGGTCGTCGCTTCCCCAAGTCCGATCTATTAGCCTCCATCTTTAGCCTCGCTGAGAACACCTACGAGACGATCGAGGATATTCTCGAATTCCGCTACCCCCATCTGGAGGAGTGGCTTGAGGAAATCAAAAAAGTCCAGAAAGGCTATCGAAAGAAAAAGAAGGCCACTAACTCGATGGACTTCGACGATCTCCTGATTCAGACACTTAAACTCCTTCAGGATCATCAAGATCTACGCCAGCTCTATCAGAAGAAATTTCGCCACGTGCTCGTGGATGAGTATCAGGATACCAACAGGGTGCAGTGCGATCTGATCGACTTATTAGTCGGAGAAAAACAATACCTCATGGTTGTCGGCGACGATGCCCAATCGATTTACTCGTGGCGTGGAGCCAATATGGAGAACATCCTCAGCTTTCAGGATAAATACCCGAATGCCGAGGTGTTTAAAATCGAAACCAACTACCGGTCTGTGCCGGAAGTGTTGGAGCTTTCCAATGCTGCGATTAGGCCTAACAAAACTCAATACGAGAAGGAACTCAAGCCTGCCCGTGAAGGTGGGGCCATGACTCCTGCCTTGGTCGCGCTTGATGACCCATCGACCCAAGCTGAGTTTCTAGCAGAACGAATTGATGAACTCATCGGTGAGGGGATTGAGCCTAACGAGATCGCCGTTCTTTACCGTGCGCACTACCACAGTATGGAAATCCAGATGGAACTGACGCGCCGTGACTTGCCATTTCAGATCACCAGTGGATTAAGATTCTTCGAGCAAGCCCACATCAAGGACATCTCATCGATGATCCGATTCGTGGTGAACAGTAAGGATGAGGTTAGTTTTAAACGCTTTGTTCTTCTTCTGCCTGGTATTGGTTCAAAAACAGCCGATAACCTATGGCTCGCCTGGACGAACTCCGCTGCAGGGCAAAGCGTCGATGTGCCGGAATCGTTTTCTGAAACACTGCTGCCATTCCGCGTGCCGGCGAAGGCGAAAGACACCTGGGGGCAACTCTGCCACACCCTCGATGAACTCGCCCCCGGTGGTGAGTTTGAGCGGCCATCTAACATGATTTTTAGTATCCTCGAAGGCGTCTACGAGGACTACATGCGTGGCACTTTTGATAATTACGAACACCGGAAACAAGACATTGAGCAACTGATGCAATATGGTGAGAACTACGAAGATATCCTCGAATTTCTCGCCCAGCTCTCATTGATGTCATCGGTTGATGGCGAACCTGCGGGTGCAAAGGGAAGAGATCGGAAAGATGAGAAAAAAGACGACAGCGTCATGCTCTCCTCCATTCACCAGGCGAAGGGTTTGGAGTGGAAGGTGGTATTTGTCGTTTGGTTAGCCGACGGTATGTTTCCAAACGGTCGGGTCCTCGACTCGGGCGATCTTGAAATGCTCGAGGAAGAACGTAGGCTCTTTTACGTTGCCGTCACCCGCGCCAAGGATCAGCTCTATCTCACCTATCCGATGACCAATCCAAAAAGTTACACCGGCGAATACATGACCAAGCCATCGCGCTTCCTCGATGCGATACCCACTGAGCTGACGGAAGAGTGGGAAGTATCGACGTGGTAGGTGATTTTCGAACCCTTTATTTCAATGACCAATAAACCCTATCTAATTATCGTAACTCTCGTTGTGGCGATTTTTGTGGCAATCATCATCTTTGACAAAAAGAGAGTCGCTGATGCTGAGGATTCCACCGCTTCCAAGAGTTCCACTGGTGATGGTATTGAAGCCTTCTCCGATGAAGATAGTGAATCGGCAGCACGGTCCACAAAACACAAACCACGCGAGTCTACGGATAAGCCGAAGAAAACCCGCACAGCGAGCGGCTTGATTTATGAGGTGATGAGAAAGGGGAATGGTGTCTCACCGGGCCCGACCGATAAGGTAAAGGTGCTCTACTTGGGCTATCTGCCAGATGGAACGGAGTTTGACCGATCCCGTGGCGGCAAACCCATCTCGTTTCTTCTCAATGGAGTGATCCCTGGCTGGACGGAGGGATTGCAGTTGATGAAGGTCGGTGCAAAATACCGTTTCACCATTCCTCCCGAACTCGCTTACGGCCAAAGCGGAGCAGGAAACGTCATAGGTCCCAACCAAACACTGATCTTCGAAGTCGAATTGGTGGAGGTTGATCAATAAAAATCCCCCCGTGCGGACACGAGGGGATGGATTTAAATTTAAGGGTTCAATTAGTGGGAGTGACTACAGGTGCAGGCGTATTCCTTATACTTGCACGTTGGGCAATCGTTTAGATTGAGGATGAATCGGTCGCGCACAGGGGCAGCTTCAGGAGTTGTCTTCAATGTGACGATGGTAGGGAAGTTGTTTCCAGCTGGAAGCGCTGCCGTTGAGAGCAATGAGTTACCATCGGCCTCCTTAACCAGCGTGAGCATGGTTGGCTTGCTGCGGTCACCGCAGACGACGCTTACCGACTGTGCTGCTACAGCGATGCCTTTGTTGTCTTCACCAAGAAAGGTGATGCGCAATTTGCGATCAGCCGTAACGAAGAGCTCGGCGTGTGGTTCGACCGTGATGATAACTTTGCCGCCGTTAGGTCCGGCTACTTTTTTAGCGTGGTCGTGGCCTGCGTGGTCTTCACCGTGAGCATCATGACCCTTGTGCTCAACAGCATCATGATCGTGGGCACCGGGACCGTGGTCAGGTTTTCCATCGCCATCATGATCGTGAGGAACAGGTGTTGATGTTGGTGCTGGGTGCGCGCCTGGTCCGTGATCGGGTATGCCGTCACCATTGTGATCATGGGGGACTGGGGCAGTTGCAGGTGCGGGGTGGGCACCGGGACCGTGGTCAGGTTTGCCATCACCATCATGGTCGTGGGGAACGGCGGCTTTTTTATCCTCACATCCAACAATGACGAAGGAGAGTGCGGTGAACGTTGCTATTAGTGGTTTTGTTAGTTTCATGGTGTTATTTGGTTTTTGGTTTCCGTATTGGATTACTTTGATGGTTGGTATTGGAATTTGAAGCTTAAAACTTCTATTTACTGCGAAGCCGGTGCATGTCTCTCGACCGCTTTCATGGCGGCTTTTCGTCCAAAGAGCCAGAAAACAGCGGGAGTCACACCCAGTCCAAGCAGGGTCGATGTTACGAGGCCTCCGACGATGACGATGGCCACTGGGTTGAGGATTTCTTTTCCAGGAGCTTCCGTAGGGTTGGAGTCAGGAAGCCCTGGGATGAATCCGAGATTAGCGACGAGTGGAAGCAAGGCGATACCAGCAGAGAGTGCGGTCATCAGTACGGGAACGAGACGTTCTAACGTTCCTCGCTCAATCATTTCACGGGAAAACTCTTCGCCTTCATGGCGCATGAGGTGGAGGTAGTGGGAAATCATCATGATACTGTTCCGTGCTGCGATACCAGCTACGGCAATAAAGCCAACAAGTGTCGCGATGCTGATGTTGCCGAGAGTCAGGTAGGTTAGTAGAATGCCTCCTACGAGAGCAATTGGGATATCAGCTAGAACCTGAAGTGTGAAGACCGGAGTGCCGAAGTAGCTGTAGAGCAGGAAGGCGATGATCAATAGCACGATGGCCGACATCCAGGCAATGCGCTCGGAGGCCTCTTTTTGAGCAACGTATTCACCCTCGATATCGATTGTATAGCTTGGGGATTTTGGGATTTGTTGATCGATGCGGTTTTCCAAATCCTGAACAAGCGAGACGAGGTCTTGAGTGGTGGGGTTAATACTAACAACAAAGACACGTTGAGTGTTTTCTCTCTTGATTGTGTTAGGTCCTTTGGCTTGGCGGATGTCGGCGAGGTTTTTTAAGGGGACACGCTGTCCGCTTGAGGTCTCGATATACATGTTTGCAAGGCGTTCAGGTGATCCTCGCCATTCAAGTGGAAGGCGGACAACAACATCGAAGATGCGCTGGTTTTCATAGATTTCAGTGACGGCTTCTCCTCCAAGCAGCGTGGCAAGTCGGTTGTTTAATTTGCCAGGGGTGATGCCGTAGGCTTGAGCCCGTTCGCGGTCGACTTCAATCCTTAGCTGAGGGATAGGAGCCTGCTGTTCTACGTAGGCTTCCTCGAGGCCTGGGATGGCTCTGGCGATGGTTTCAATTTTCTTGCCAATACGCCGAATTTCATCCAGATCGTCACCTTTGACCTTGATCGCAATTTTAGCGGAAACTCCACTCAGCATGTGTCCGATTCGATCGGCGAGAGGGCTGCTCATGGCTGAGAAAGTTCCAGGCAGATTTTGAGCACTCATGGTCTGGCGGATTTCATTGAGGATTTCCGTGCGCGACCTCGTGCTATCGGGTTCAAAATCAACTTCAAACTCGACCGACGAGACGGGTACCACGTGATCGCCACGCTCGGCACGGCCCGCGCGGTAACCCACGGTTTTGACACCTTCGATTTGCATCAACATGTGGCTGGCCGTATCAGCGAGTTCAGTGGTTTGTTTTAGAGATGTCCCTGGGGCTGTCGTGGTGGCGATGACCGCTGTTGGCTCGCGGAAGGCTGGGAGAAAATTATTTCCCATCTGAGGGTAAATAATGGCAGCTCCGATCAGGGAGAGAGCAGCAATACCAAGAATCGCTAAGGGATGTGATAGGGCGAGGCGTAGCCAGGTGTTTTTTAATACCCATTTCATGCCTATTACTAATCGGCCGTCCGTGTGCTTGGCATTTGCTTTCGGGTGAAGTAGGAAGGATGACAATACCGGAATCACAGTCAGTGAGACAAGGAATGAAGCTGCCATGCTGACGATAGTAGCAATGGCAATCGGTGTGAAAAGTCGACCTTCGACGCCACTTAAGGCGAGTAGGGGAACAAATACCAGAATGATCAATATGGTGGCATAAAGGATCGAGCTGCGTACCTCTGAGGAGGCCTTGGCAATGACCTCAATGCGTGGGCGAGGATGATCGAGTATCGCATTTTCTTTGAGTCGACGGAGGACATTTTCCACATCCACAATGGCATCATCAACCACCATGCCGATGGCAACAGCGAGACCTCCGAGAGTCATCGAGTTGACACTAAGATCAAAGAGGTCGAATACTAAAATAGCGATACCGAGCGACAGTGGAATAGATGTGAGGGTGATAAGGGTGACCCTGAAATTCATCAGGAAAAGGAAGAGGACCACACAGACCATGAGGCCTCCGAGCCAGAGTGCTTCCACGAGGTTATGGAAGGATAGGTCGATGAATTCGGACTGTTTGTAAATGGGGGTAAGCACGACACCTTCTGGAAGACTTTTCCGGATATCTTCGATGGCTAAATCTACTTCATCGGTGAGAGTTAAGGTGCTGAAACCCGGAGATTTCGTGATGCTTAGAACTACACCGCGTTGACCGTTGGCAGAAGCATCGCCTCGCATGGGCTCAGTATCCCATACGACGTTGGCGACATCCTTGATCCGAATGGAACGACCATGAACCCTGCGGACTTCAGTGTTTCCTATCGAATCAAGGTCTGTTGTCATGGCGAGGTTCCGAACCATGATTTCTTGAGTGCTTTCGGTAAGGAATCCACCTGTGGTGTTGCTTACTACTTCCGAGGAAGCTTGACGCAGTTCATCAAAGCTCACGCCGTGAGAGAGCATGCGTTCTGGATCTGGCTGGATTTGAAGTTGCTTGATGCCTCCGCCCATCGCAAGCACCTCAGCGATGCCTCGGATGCCTTGGATTCGGCGAGCGATTGTCCAGTCTGATAGAGTTCGGAGGTCGCGAGGTTCCATGGCACCAGAGGGGTCAGTGACACCGAGAAGCATGATGTTTCCCATCAGTGAAGCGACAGGAGTCATGAATGGGACTACATCTTTGGGGAGATCATCAGTGACGCCTAGCAGTCGTTGTTGGACGAATTGGCGGGCTTGGTAGATGTCTGTTCCCCAGTCGAATTCGACATAGATGAGGGAAAGCCCGACATCGTTGATTGCACGGAGTCGGGTGACGCCAGTAACGCCCATCAGGCTGTTTTCCAATGGCACAGTGACGAGGGTTTCAACCTCTTCTGGTGCTAGCCCTGGGGACTCAGTTAGGATAGTAACAGTGGGCCGAGTGAGATCGGGAAGGACCTCGACTGGGAGGAGGGTGCTGCGATAGTAACCTAACGCAAGTAATGCGGTGGCTATCGCGAGGATTAGAGCTCTGTTAGCCAGAGAGAATTTAATCAGTTTATTTAACATGATGTTCTATGGGCTGAGATTAAGCGTGTTGTTTGAGGCGAGAGGTTCTTACACCGCTTAGGATGAGAAGTAACAATAGGATGCCTGTGGAGATCGCGAAAAAGAGGGTGAAAGGGTTGAAGTTTTTACCCTCTCCTGCTCTTGCGGCTTCCTTCTCTGCCTTAGCTTGGGTAGGGCTCATTTCGGAACCGTCATCGTTGTGTTTATGACCATGATCGGCATCGAGTTTATCTTTGAGTGATATCCCACTGCCATCAGCAAAACTGAGAGCATAAGAGCCGGAGGTAACAACTTCATCACCGGGGAAAAGACCGCTGATGATTTCGACATAGCGATTGTTTTTTTCACCCGTTTGTACTGGGAGGCGGGTAAAGGAGTTAGAAAGTTGGATGTGTTTCACAAAAACGATGCGATTGGCTGCATCTCCCTGAAGCGCCTCACGAGGGACAGCCATGACATTTTTTCGGCTGGATGTAACAATTGAAAACTCAGTGCGCATGCCGGGGCGGAGGCGTAGTTCTGCATTGGGAACTTTGAAGATGGCTCCGATGGTACCGCCTTCTTGATTAGCCTTGGGATCGAAGCGCAGAAGAACGCCATCGATGATTTTGCCTCCGAGTGCTGGAATCCGAATATGGGCTTTTGTTCCGGGCATTATTTTACTGACTACATCCTCGGGGATTTGTGCCGTGGCCCATACCTCACGGAGATCCATGATGTCTAAGAGTTCTTTGTCGGGTTCGACAGGTTCTCCGAGGCGAATGTGACTCGATACAACGAGTCCATCGCGAGGTGCCGTAAGTTCGATCACAGGTGGTGGACTACCTGGCTGTCGACTTTCGACTTTTACAAGAACGTCTCCCTTTTTTACCATGTCGCCCTCGAAGGCATTGACGGCAATGATACGACCTGAGATTCGACTGCTGAGGACGGAATGATTTCTAGGCACTGGGCGAACGTGTCCAATGGCAAAGATAGTGCTCTCGAAGTCCTTGGCCTCAACGACTGAGTATTTGATGCCGAGGTTTTTGATTCCTTCAGGTTTGATAGCGAGAAAGCCATCTGAGGAGGGTGGGGTTTCCCCGGCTGCGAAGCTTGGCAATGTGAGGCAGCTGAGTAGAAGTAGAACAGCCGATGAGATAGAATATTTTTTCATAAGAAATTGGTAAATTTAAAGTGGGTATTACTTGGCAAGTGCTGCTTCGTAGCGGGACTTTGCGAGGTGGAAATCGCGCAGGGCATTGAGCCTTGCCGATGAAATCTTAAGGAGTTGCTCGCGAGTGCGTAGTGTCGCTTGAAGATCGCCTTGGCCTTCACGGTAGGCTTTGACGGCAAGCTCAGATTGATTGATGGCGAGAGGTAACAGCGTTTCTGAGATCTCTCGTGAGAGCTTAGCCCACTCGGTCATCTCAGCATGGGCTGTTGATGCCTCGTGCCGGATACTGTGAGCAAGGGCGGTGACTTCCTTTTGTTTGCGAGCCCTTCGGGCATTTGCTTCCTGAATAGCCCCTTCGTTTTTATTCCAAAGAGGAAGGGGGATACGAATCCCTACACCGATCGAGCTTTCCGTATCGTATCCTTCAGGGGCGTCTTCACTGCGTTCCACACCTGCGGAAACGGATACTTCGATATCGTCCCGAGACTTGGCTCTTTCCACGGCTGCTTCTTGGGCTGCGGCTTTGGCATTGAGCTTGGCTGCGTGGAGATCGGGTCGTTTGTTAGGGTTCACCGAGCGGGCGGGAGGATTGATTTCTGGTAAGCTGCCGCTGACGATGAGAGGCTCGCTGGTGTTCATGCCGAGCAGGGGTTTGAGCTGACCGCTCAAGCTGACCGACTCTGTATTGAGTTGGCGTAACTGATTGGCAAACTGTGCGGCCTCAAGTTTGGCTTGGCCGGCATCGAGGACTGAGCCCTCTCCTTGTTTTGTGGCTGCACCAATGTATTTGGCTAGTTGTTTGGCGATAACTTCCTGTTTTTTCAGCAGTGCCTTTTGTTTGCGAATCGCTAGCACCTTGATAAGGAGTTGTTTGCTGTTGGCAATGAGTCGGCGTTCCACGTCCCTTACTTCGGCCTCTGCAGCCTTGAGTGATGTGAGCGACGCCGCCTTTTCGAGGGCAAGTCGATTGGTCAACGGGAACTTTTGGGCAATACTGACGCTCAATGCGCGTTCTCGGAAACTCGGATTGTGTGAGGCGTTGATTCCTAGTTCTGGGTTGCTTCGGCGACCCGATTGGTTGAGTCTGCCCAGCGCCTCGGAGATACGGTAGCGCGCGGCTGCGAGATCGGGGTTTTGTTTCCTGATTCGGTCAGGGATAGATTGGAGCGAGACTACGAGAGCTTCGGCTCCGTAGCTGGTTGATATGAATATACTCATGAGCGCTACCATGAGAGGTAGCGCCTTTGAGGGTTTTGTGGATAAGTGTTGAAATAGTTTCATTGTTATAAATTGCTTGATAGTTGACCTGAAAAACGAAATCGGAAATCGCGGAGGATGGATTACCGATAGGTGAAAATGTTGCAAAAGGTGATGGGGGCACCTGGCAAATAATCAAAGCGCAATTAAACACTCGCAAAACGAGTGAAGTGCGCGGATCAAGCAATCGACGGACCCCTTACTGGGGTCGTTTTTGCGGTAGTACGCAAAAGCCGGGAGCGCTGCTCAGCCGGTGGGTTGGGGTGGTCTGACAGAGTCAGATCTGAAGAAAATAAAAGTTCGCGACTGCGGAGTAGATCATCCAGAGTCGTGCAGAATGTGAAAAAGTTAGAGATGTCGAGGAAGCTGGGTGTAGGTATTTCAAAACTGTCTTCGAGCAGCATGCTGTCGCTATCGAGGATAAAGCAAAGCTGGCATGGAGTAGGTATTTCCTGACTGTCTGAATCTTCAGAATGATCATTTTGTGTTTCCTTACAGTGATCATTGGTGTCGCAAATGGACACACAACAAGATGTCTCACTCGTATGCAGCATACCAAACTGGTCAGCCACACAGCGCCCATAGGCGGTGAGGAAGATTAGGATGAGGAGGTATGAACCGAACTTGCGCATTGCCGTCACCATCCTCCAATCTTCTGGAAAGTCAATTTAAATGAATGAATAGGAGGGCTGTTCGATACTGCGATTGGCTATTGGATGGTATAAAAATATCAACCGCAGCCCCTAAAACTCGGAAAACCAGGTGGTGTGTGGGGGCAATGTATATGCGTTTAAAATATCTATTGAAAAGTCTGGGAAGGGGGCTTGCCAAGGGGTCTCATTTGGACATGATGCACCTCGTTAAAAGACGGGTTATACGATACCCGACGATTGAACCCACACAGCATGACAATGAGCGAAGATCTTACCGAAGTAACCGAAGCGCAACTTCCATCGAACATTAAAGCACTCTGGCTAAAATCACAGAGTGCTTATGAAATGAAGAACTTTACCTATGCGATTAGTCTTTGCCACGCCGTGCTCAAGGATTCGCCTGGTTTTCTTGATGCACGCAAGTTGGCCAGAAGCAGCGCGGCCTCCGATATGGTGGGTAAAAAAATCAAAAAAGGACTCTTCGGTGGTAGTGGGTTGTCATTGATAAAAATCCCATCACAAGGAAAGAAAGATCCTGAGGGTGCGATGATAGCATTGGAAAAAGAGTTGGTGAAATCGCCCTTTGACGGTCCGGCAAATGATCTTCTGTTTGATTGTGCCCTGCGCATGAACTTGTTGGACACCGCTGCCTTTGCACTGGAGACCGTTCGCAGTGGTTCACCTCAAAATACCAAACTGCTTCACAAGTTGGCTGAACACTACCTTGCGCGTGACTTGCCCGATAAGGCGGCCGATGTGTATAACGACATTTGCAAACAGGACTCTACTGATATTGATGCTGTAAAAGGCTCTAAGGATTCTACCGCTCGTGCCTCCATGAAGAAGCAGAAGTGGGAAGAGGCTCAGAGTTTCCGTGATGTGATGAAGAGCGGTGATGATAACGCCGACCTTGAAGCCTCTAACCGTGCAGCAATGACCACCGACCAGATGATGGAGAAGCTGGCAAGACTCTCCGAAGAGTATGCAGCTGATAACCAGAACCTGGCTCTCGTCAAGGAAGTCGGGAACCTCTACGAACAACTCGAAGACTGGCCCAATGCCTACTCGTTTTTCAGTTATGCCTACGAGCTAAGTAATAAGGATGTCGCTTTACAGAACAAGGCGGCCTACATGAAGGATAAAGCCGCTGAGTTTGAGTTGCGTGAACTGAAGGCCGCTAGTGAGGCCGATCCTACCAATGCCGAGTCACGCGAGAAGTATGACTCAATGCTTTCTTCCCGAACTTCCGAGCAGGTTACCGAGGCGCAAGATCGTGTTGATAGAAACCCAACCGATCCTCAGCTTCGTTACGAGCTTGGTCTGGCGCTCTATAACGCCGGTAACCATAGTGATGCGATCCCTCACCTGCAGCAGGCGACAAGAAACCCACACATCCGCACCAGGGTGCTTCTCTTATTAGGAAAGACTTTCCGTGCCAAGAACATGCATGACCTTGCGGTCAAACAGCTTACAGATGCATTGGCTGATCTACACGGCATGGACGGCACCAAAAAAGAGGTGCTGTATGAAAAGGGTCTGATCCACCTTGATGTGGATGACAAAGTGGCCGCACTCGACTGCTTCAAGCAGATCTACGAAGTGGACTATGTCTACCGTGATGTTGCCAAGCGAGTAGAAGAGTCCTACACTGGCTAAGCTTCAAAATCCAAGTTACAAATACCAAACAATTTCACGCCCCGTTGCCACTCATGGTGACGGGGCTTTTTCTTCCCCCTGATACCTGATTCCCGACACCCGTCTCCCGAATCACTCCTTCATGCTATTAACGAACTCGCGCCACATCAACCGGGTGATGTGCTGTTTGAGAAGGTCATCAGGTCTGACTCCGGAAGGATACTCGGGAAGTGGGGAAAAGCTTGTTTCAGCGGCCATATGGGCGCGGAGCAGGGCATAGACACCCGCTTCGATCTGGCTAGCTAGCATGTCCTTTTGGTTGGGATCCGCCATAAAGGAAATGGGTGGAGTTTCCGCACGGGGGCTGGAAGACGTTGTTCCAGGACGTGAGAACCAGATTGCGATGGGAATACGTGGTGTTTTTATTCCGCGGCTCTTTCCAATGGAGGCCTTGGTTTTGACCATAATGACGTTTCCTGAAGCTTCGCTTATGACTCCGGCCACCATTGATAGGGCTTCCTGAAGAGCCTCCTTGTCTCTCAGTGTTGCCCCTGCATGCAAGGTGAGTTCAATATCACCAATAGGATCTGGATTCCACGGCGGCAGGGTAGTCTTGAGCCGTTTAATCGCTGTAACAGCGAGTTTGCGTTCATCATCGCTTGGATCCGCTGTGTCGATGACTCGTTCCCAAGCAAGTAGGGCACGTTGAAGCTCACCTTTGGTTTCGAGGTGGGTAGCTAGCTGAACTATGGCTTCACCTCCGTGATCACCAAGAGTGCCATACTCGGAGAGGGAAGGTGAGTGCAGGAGGTTACCGGTCGGGAGCTTTTCCGGTTTCGGCTGGACGGGGCCTGTGGGCGACCTAGGCGTCGTGACATCTGTATCGGCAAGCAGGTTGGCATTGATAGGTTTGGGCGGCGCGATGTTCGGTCGGCTCTTTTCCCATTCTTCGGAAATTGCAACCAGATCTTTCGGAGTGGGAGGCGTGGTGAAATCCTTATCATTGGTGCCTATCAGCCAGATCACCACGAAGGTGAGGAGGCAGGCAACGATGACGATATAAATGGGGACGCGCATGTGGGTAAAATTCTAAGTGATCGTTGGGTAGGCGCGGGCACCTTACACAAAAAAGCCTCCCGTAACAGGAGGCTTTTTAAAGAATATTGTTTGCCGTGTGAGACTAGTCTCTATCGGACTCAGCAGGCTTCACGTAGAGGGCACGTTTGCCAACACGCTCACGAAGATAGTTCAGCTTGGCGCGACGGACTTTTCCGCGGCGGGTGACTTCGATATGGGAAACGCGTGGTGTGTGAAGTGGGAACACACGCTCAACACCTTCACCGGATGAAATCTTACGGACGGTGTAGGAAGTGTTCAGACCGCTGCCTTTTCTGCCGATGCAAAGACCTGCAAAAATCTGGAGACGTTCTTTTCCTCCCTCAACAACGCGTGTGTGGACTTTCAGGCTGTCTCCAACGTTAAAGTCTGCGACGTCTTTGAGCTGCTCGTTTTCGATTTTGTCGATGATGTTCATATCTACCTCTGGTTGAAATTGGTTTGAAAAGTGGTGTCAGGCACCGTGATCGCACACGTGTATGTCGCGACGGGCGGGAGAACTAGCGTATCAAATATGGGATTGCAACTGTTTTTCGCTGATTTTGAGGAAAATTACTAGAAATTTACAAAAGTAAGGCTCCCGAGCACGTTTTACCCGCGATATGTATTCTACTTGGCCCATCATCCCGATCATCACTCTGTTGTGCCTCACAGGCTCTGTTTCATCTGCTCCAGACCTTGAGATGGAGAAAAAACGCCAATGCCGCTCGGTGCACCTCGGATTTGCCATGAAGGAGTCCACCGCCCTTTATACCGAGATCGTGGTCCAAAAATCCGCCCCAGGCACCTATTTCTGCGCCCTAGGCTTCAACAAGGGCTACTTTGGTATGCAGGAGCTGTCCAACGGCAAGAAGGTGATTCTTTTCTCCGTCTGGGACAATAGCCACACCAACGATAAAAATTCAGTCGACGAGGCCAAACGCGCCCGTGTTTTGGAAAAAGGGGAGGGTGTTCGCACGGGCCGATTTGGTGGCGAGGGCACCGGGGCTCAGAGTTTTTACGACTACGATTGGAAAATCGGCGAGACCGTGCGTTTTCTTGTCCAAGCGAAACAAGTCGATGATGGAGGTACCAAGTTCACCGACTTCCGTGGCTGGTTCTACGATAATACTCGTAAGAAATGGCAACTGATGACCGCCCTACGCACCCCGACCACTGGCATCAAGCTGCGCGGCGGTTATTCCTTCGTGGAAGACTTCAGACGAAACTACAAGTCTGCCAAGATCATCCGTCGCGCCCGCTACCAGAACACCTGGGCACTTTTACCCGACGGCAATTGGACGCCTCTAACCAAAGCGAAGTTCACCGGTGATCGCAACCCGGCCACCAATGTTGATGCCGGCAAAGAGGGTGACGGGTTTTTCCTCCAAACCGGTGGGACAACAGAAATGAAGACCACCAAGTTGTTTACTTGGATGCAGGGCGACAAACGCAAAGGTAAGCTGATGCCTAGCATCAAGCTATTAACCAGTGGTTGATTAGTTGATTAGTTAATTAGTTGATTAGTTGGTGGAGCCAACCTTGGCGGCCCCAATCGCAGTGACTTTCTTGGGTGCGAGTTTTTTGGCTCTTTCCACATACGCGGGGCCAAAGCGGTCGTAGAGATATCGATTCCATGCTTGGCGTTTTTTGGGATTGGGCTCGGTGTAGGCTTTGAGCAGATTGTTTTCAAACGATGGGCGAAGTATCTCACTGTGACCTACCAGTGTTCTGAGAATTTTCTGAGGTGCTGGTTTGACATTCAGCGGTAGAATTTCATTGGTGTCGGTGGTGGGGACAATCCAGAACACGCGTAGACCAGGACGGGAGAAGTAGCTGTGGCACCATGTCTGAATCATTCCATGTGCCTCCTCGGCAAACAGGCCAGTGGCTGACAGCCCCTTAAACATTTTCTGATACACTTGTCGCTGCCACTGAGCATTTGTTTTAAGATCACTGACTTAAACCGTCAGCGTTTTACCCGCCTTAACACCTTGATGAATCGCGTGATATCAGGTGATCCCTTTAGGCGTTATTTCGTGTACGAAGAGAAAGGGGATAGCCTCTTTACTCGTGTTAGAAATAGTGATGGTTTCATCCGTATCGACGGTGAATTTTACAGGGAGGGGGAATTGCCGACACCTCGGTAAAATAGATAATCTTCGTAGTGATCGGGCTGGCCTTTGCTGCCGGCAACTTTGAGCAGGTTGGCTTTCGGGTTGCGAGGATAGACCCAGCTGAGGGTTTCACCGGGTTTGAATGAAAGGCTATGGTCGGCGTCCTTACCGAGTACGTCGACTTCCCATTCGATGGCCCCTGTGCGTTTGGTTGAAAAGTCGATGCCTCCACGTATCTTGAACACCTGTTCAGGGGTCAAGGGTTTTGCGGGTGGGTCACCAGGTTTTGGTGCGGGCGTGGGGGATTTGATATTCATTTTGGGCACGCTTTCGCCACCACTCCGCTGCGGATACCATTGACTGATAGCTCCGCCATTGAAGTCGACTTTTACCTGCGCGTGAAACGGCTTGTCGGAGTAGAAATAGAGCACGGGTGTCTCCATCTTAATGGTGACGTTTTGCAGCGGTCTCTTGAAAAGAAATCCTTTGCCTCCCATGGCGTAGCCAGGCCCGATGTTCTGCATGCCGTCCAAGGCGTAAACAAAACGGGGTAATTTTTCCTCTTCAACATCAAGACCTCCTAACAAGATGCCATCCGATCCAGAAATACTGGTGAATGTACCCCATTCGTGAAGCTCATAGGCGAGAGCTGTTTGTGAAAATGGTTGGAGGACGGCGATGGCCGCGATACTTGTGGTGATGATATTTTTCATCGTGTTCTTTGGTTTGATTCAAAAAAAACGGTATCACAAAAATATGAAAATAGGCCCAGTGAGCCATGTTTTTACAGACTGTTTACATGACGGTCATCGGGCTCAGTCATGGGGGGCAACAATCAGAATACGATGTGACATAAGATAAATAGAAGATCGAGGTAGCAGGTATATCAACACCAGTTGAGCCTCATTTGGATGCAAGATGATTGTACCGTATGGGTACGGAGCGATCGTAAGAGTTTGGTCATTTAACCCGTGCTTGCTTATCTCAGCTTACCTTGGTAAGGCGACAGCCGCATGCGCCTAGGCCAACCCAAGAAAACAGACACCTTCCAATGGCAGCACTTGCTGGCGTGGTTGGCTGGTATCCTCTGTGCTCTGGTGCCGTTTATTGGTGCTTGGGAAATCGGCCCCATGCAGGTGCCGGTGCGTTTCGGCTCGGGCAACTTCGGGTTTAATCTCCTAATTGGAACTGGCCTGTGCACGCTTGGTGCGCTTGTTGGCGGATATTGGTGGAGGGTAGGAAAGTGGTTGCTCAGGAGAAACGACGGCGTGATGACTGCTGCGGTTCTTGTTTTATTAGGGCTGGGAATTGCTGGCGTATCTACCGCAGCTCTTGATAGAGTGTTTTTGTATCTTGTTGGTGGTGTTCTTTTGTTAGGACTTGTTTTGGCGGTTGTTTTTCGTGGGGTTACGAGTCGTGACTGGCCATCATTCTACGATTTTGTAGCCTGGTTGAGTGCCAAGAAATTTATCAACGTCGCGTTCTATCTTGTTCTTCTCATAGCGCTCCTCGTCAATAACTTCAGCCTCGTCTGGGGGATCGAAGCTAGCTTCGGAGAGAAGCTGAGTATTTTCGTGGGCCGTTTCTTTACTCATTCCGTATTGGTAGGGACCTGTTTCCTTCTGGCCCAGATGACAATGCGATCAGCACCCAAATATTTCCGTTGGATCCCATGGCTGGTTCTGGGACTCATTCCTCTGCTTGTTATTATTGACCAGCTCCTCGGTATCATGTGGAACCGACCACTACTCAATGTGGTGAATGGCCTGACCCTTTCCGGGCACATCGACCTCGTCGTGGAACTCAAAGCGGGTGGATTGGAAGTGGGGATTGTAGGTGCCTGGATGATCGTTTTTGGTGTGTTTGCTCTCGCTATGCTGATGGCCGGCGGGTGCTGGTTGATATCCAAACGGTTTGATGCAAAAATCTCGGTGGGAGTTGCCTTCGGACTGACAATGCTGTGCTGGCTTGGAGTCGTGGCAGAGCAGGGGATAGGATCAAAGTGGAAACCTGTCACCGTCTGGCAGGAGGAACATAAAGCGTTTGACCTGCATCTCGGGCTGTTTGCTCCACCGCAGGGAGTGGGGACTTACCGTGTGACTTTTTATCAAGGGCTGGCAGAGAATCAGGGATCCGTCCCTGAGTTGATGCAGAAGCCGGACGTGTATATTTTCATGTTGGAAAGCACACGTAGCGATGCCATCCGCGCTGACGTTGCTCCGTTTTTAACCAAGTTTCGCGACACCGAGTGCCAACCTTTCGACGGCACATGGTCGGCGTCCAATGCCACGCACCTCTCATGGTTTGCCTTTTTCCATAGTCGGGTGCCGATCTTTTGGCGTGAGGCGCTGGAGGGGATTCCTGATAGGGAGCAGTTTGCCGGAGCCACATCCTTGCAACAACTCAAACAAGCTGGGTATGATATCGAAGTTCGCGCTGTGTGCGATTTTGATTACAAGGATTTCGGGCTCTCCAATTTCGGCTACGAAAAGAATCTAGCTACTGTGATGGATCAGGCAAGGAACGGAAACGAGCTCGACCAACTTAACATCGGCGAGCGCGAACGGGTGAGTTTCGAGAGGCTCAAACAAGCTGCCATCAACCGGCCTGATGTCGGTAATGGAGGAGGCGGCTTCTACTACACTGCACTCGACTCGCCACACTATAATTACTACTGGCACAACGACTTCGATCCTCCCTTCAAGGAGTATGATAAGGACACTCGCTTCCCACTGAACCCTACCAAGGACGAAGTCCAACGTGTGGTCAACCGCTACTGGAACTCGGTTGCATGGGTTGATTCCAAGATTGAGGAGTTCTGTGACTTTCTGAAGGCTGAAGGACGTTATGATAACAGCATCATCATCGTCACCGGCGACCACGGTGAAGAGTTCCAAGAGCAAGGGAGTTGGTTTCATTGTTCATCACTGAGACCTGAGCAAACCGGAGTTCCAATTCTTATCAAATGGCCGGCATCGATGGGTCGTGGGCCTGCACGCAAAGACGTCAATCACATTGATGTGATGCCCTCCCTAATGCACGCACTCGGCATGCCCAAAGACACCATCCGTGGAATGGCGGGTAGAAATTTATTAGAGGAGGAGGGTGAAAAGACATCCATCTCCACAACTGCCTTTGCCGGTAAGAGCGGCGAAACCATGGTGCTTCGTCGAGGCGGCTATGAAGCTGTCTTTTTCTGGGAACAATACTGGGAGTCTCAAGTTCCCAGTGAACTTGTGTTAGAATACATCCTCGGCCCCGATGGAAGTAAGGTGAAGCTAAAAGACGCCTCAGCTTATGCCGATGAGTTACGCCTCCGTTTCCCTGATGCCTTCGAACGACTCTTCAAATCTCTTGAAGTTATCAACGATTAATTATTGACCGCGAAAGTTGCGAAAGGCGCGAAAAATAGCGTGTCCTGACCGATTAATTCAGAGGATGAGAAGTTTTTGCCTATTTCGCAACTTTCGCAGTTAAAAAAAGCAAAGTCTTACTCCGGCGAGGAAGGCAAAAGTGATCACGGTGGCTTCGAAGGCTCTCTGTGAGATGATCTTAATCAATCGGTGACCACCAAAGACACCCAGTGCGATCACCGGAGCCAGAATAAGATTGGTCAGTAAGCTGCCTGGCGTGATTAGATTGAGCCCGGCACCGAGAGGTAGTTTTAAGAAATTGATCACGAGGAAGAACCTCGCCCCCACGCCGATGAGTTCCATTTTATCCATCCGTCGCGATATCATATAAATTTGCAAAATTGGCCCGGCAGCATTTGCTAACACTGTAGCCATGCCACCCGCAGTTCCACAGAAAAACCCAAACTTCCGCGTGCACGCAATTTCGAAAAATTTCTCAGGGTTAATTCTACTTACAAGCTGGATCAAGCACATCAACAGAATGATCGAGCCTATGACAATGCGCATGGTGTCGTTGTCAACGTTTCCTAGAACGGCAACCCCTATACCCATTCCCACTAAGGCCGGCCAGGTGAGTTTCCAGACAGATTTCCAAGTGGCGTATTTTCGAAAAGTTGGATACACCAGCAGATCTGCAATGATCAGCATGGGGAGAGCGAAGCCAAGCGATTCCTTGGCTCCAATCAGATCAGCGAGAATAAAAACCGAGATCAGCGAGATTCCAGAGAAACCCGCTTTGGATACTCCGATGCAGAATGCAGCGACGGCAACAAGGACCCAGGCCGTGGTTCCATCGGGTATCAAGTCGGGCATGTCAGTATATGGTCAGCGAATGCCATAATTTTCAAGGATTCGCTATTGGAATTTGTCTCATACGCGCTAGAACAACCCCGCCATGGCAGACAAAAAACCTGTAGTTCTCATTATTCGCGACGGCTGGGGAGTTAATCCCGGTGGACAAGCAACCGCTGAAAAAGACGGCAACGCCGTGCTTTTAGCCGATACTCCCTATCACGACATACTGTGGTCGACTTACCCCAAGAGCTTCGTCAGCGCCTCCGGTGAAGACGTCGGCCTGCCTGACGGACAGATGGGTAACTCAGAAGTCGGTCACCTCAATCTCGGTGCTGGCCGCGTCGTTTACCAGGACCTCACCCGAATCAATAAGTCTATCAAGGACGGCGAAATTGCAGAGAACGCTGTGCTTAAAGAAGCTTTCAGCAAAGCTCAAAACGGAAAGAAACTCCACTTCATCGGCCTCGTATCCGATGGCGGAGTTCACTCTCACCAAGACCAACTCATTGCTCTTTGCAAACTAGCTAAGGAAAACGGCTGCGATGACATTAACGTTCACGCCATCACCGATGGCCGCGACACCTCACCGACTGGTGGATCGGATTACATCAGCTACGTCGAAGACAGCATCGCCGAGTCAGGTGCAAAGATAGCCACCGTCATAGGACGTTACTACGCCATGGATCGCGACAAGCGCTGGGATCGTAATCAACTTGCTTGGGATGCAATCATCGAGGGCAAAGGTGAGAAGAAAGAGATCCTCGCCAGCGAAGCTATCGCTGAGGCCTACAAGGGAGACAAGACCGATGAGTTTCACCTCCCAATGACATTCTGTGACCACGACACCCGCCGCATCAACGATGGTGATGTCGTCGTATGGTTTAACTTCCGTGCCGACCGTGCTCGTCAAATTTCGGACGCCTTCCTCAAGCCTGATTTTGATGGTTTCGACACCCACGGCGCACCCAAGGTGCACTACGTCACTCTCACCCAGTATGATGAAACCTACGGCGTTCCTGTAGCCTTCGGCCCAGAAGACCTGAAGAACACTCTCGGACTTGTTGTTGCCGAAGCTGGTAAAAATCAAATGCGTATCGCGGAGACTGAAAAGTATCCCCACGTGACTTATTTCTTTAACGGTGGAAAAGAAACCCCGAACGAAGGTGAAGACCGCTACATCGTGCCATCACCCAAAGTCGCCACCTACGATCTCCAACCCGAGATGAGCGCTCCCGAAGTCATGGACAAGGTGGTTGCTAACGTAAAGAACTACGATCTCTGTATTCTCAACTTCGCCAATCCCGACATGGTCGGACACACTGGCATCGTCGAGGCTGCGATGAAAGCCTGCGAAACTATCGATGAAGGCGTCAAACGCGTCACCGAAGAGGTGCTCAGTCGCGGCGGAAAACTCCTCATTACCGCCGACCACGGCAACTGCGAAAAGATGATCAACCCCGATGGTTCACCGCACACCGCACACACGACTAACCTCGTGCACGCCATCTACGTAGCTGCCGATCACGCCGACTACACCGTTGCCGACGGCAAACTAGCCGACGTCGCCCCAACCCTCCTCGACATGATGGGCGTGGAGCCATCCGCCGAGATGACGGGTAAGAGCATGCTGGTAAAAAAGTAGGCTACAACATCGTAACTAATCACAAACCTAGGCCCCTTCAAGGAGCCTAGGTTTTTTCATGCCCACAAATCAGACTCAACTGGCTTAATTGTCTTACGCCCCAACGGGGCAATCTAACGTAGCCTAGGGCAACGCCCTAGGTGCCCAGTTCCATAATAACCACGAGCCCTGAAGGGGCGACCTAATTCCGTGCTTCCGCAAAACACCTAATCCCAAACATATCTCTCATCATATTTAATATGATGTTTCTCTAAAAACTCCCGGTATTCCTCCTGAAACGTTTTCACCCGATGATGCTCCTGTTGATTCTTGATGTAATTCGCCACCTGATGAGCAATCGATTCACTCACGGAAAACGCACCATAACCACTCTGCCATGAAAAATGGGCTAACTCTTCCGACTACGTTTTCAACCACTTCGACGACGATTTTTTTACCTCCGCCACCGCCTTGGCAATCGTTACCGTCCGCCCAAGCTGAAATAGAACATGCACATGATCCTCGACGGAGTTAACCAACACGACAGGGCATGCCAAGTTACCCAAAACCGTCGCCATGTAACTGTGTAAATCAGGCCTCACATTATCGCCCAAATAACCTTCCCGATCCTTCATACTGAAATTAGGTGGATATAAACGTTGGCGAGAGATTGCGGCATGGGGTTTGGGATGCGTGATGTGTTAGGTCGCCCCTTTAGGGCTCAGTTTTGTGGGTGGATTCGAATACCTAGGGCGTTGCCCTAGGCTACGTTAGGATGCACCGTTGGTGCGGGGTGGTAAACAGCATTTATGGCCTGATGATTTTAGGTTCTTGTATGTTTACGCTTCGGATAGTTTGAGATCACATCAGTCAAAAAATATCACCACGGCAGTTCAGTGCCGTCATAGTACCAAAACCGCCCGGACTGAGTTTTTTTAAGCGAACCGATCAGTTTCATCATTTTGGCAACACTCTCTTGAGGTTTGAGAGGTGCGCCTTTTCCTCCCATGTCGGTCTGGTTATGCCCTGGCCCCATGGAAATGACGATGATGCCCTCTTTGCTAAGTTTTCCGTGGAGGTGTTTTGTCGCCATATTCAGAGCCGCCTTACTGATGGAGTAGGCAGGATAGATTCCCCGTGCTTTGCTGATGATTCCTAATCGTGAGGAAATATTGACGATCCTCGGGTTCTTGGAAAGTTTGAGGTTAGGCACCAGAGCTTTGGCTAACAGGAGCGGACCAGCGGTGTTGACGTCAAAGCAACGCGACAAGCTCTCTCGGGTGACTTCTCCGCGAGCCATATATCCGGCATTGTTCAAAAGGATATCGATTTTCTTACCTTTGAGAGTCTTGGCGAGATTGGCAATATCTTCATCATTGGTGATATCAAGTTTTACAACTTGAGCGCCTGTCGCCTTAAGCTTGGTGGCTAGCTCTGGTTTGCGTGCGGTGCCGATGACTGTGTGGCCAGCCGCCCTATACTGCTTAGCATGTTCTAGACCTAGTCCACGATTAGCACCTGTGACCAATACGGTGAGAGGTTCTGCTTTTACCTCTGCGGTGCTAGACCAGAGAGCGATGACTGCGAAACACAGAGCTAAGGGGATCGTGCTGATTTTTGAGAAGGTCGTTATTTTTGAGTTCATTGTATAAAGATGGGTTTGTGGTCGTTGATAGTAGTGAGGTATGGACGTTGGGTTCCGGAGTATTAAGGAAAGTATAGCATACTCTTCGCTCTGTGCCCATCTGTGTTGTTTTTTACACAGATAACACAGATGGCCACAGATCATAGTATCCGCTCATACTGATCAAATAAGTATCGTCGAAGGGGGGGCGGTATCGTCACATTCTTGGTATTTGGAGTTTGGAATTTGGAGTTTAAATCTTAACATCCCCACGTGATCACCACCATTCGCTTACAGAAATTCCGCTGCTTTGATACGCTGGTGTTGGAATTTCCGGAGTCGGGGGCTGTGATTGTGGGAGCGAATGCGCAGGGGAAGACTTCTATTTTGGAGGCTGTGTGTGTGTTGGTGAGGTTACAATCTCCCCGTAGCACGCGGATGAGTAAGATGGTGAAGGTTGAATCACCTGGCTTTGGTGTGGCGGGGGAGTGCTGGGGCAATGAACAGCAGGTTCGCTTTACTCCGAGAAAAGGGGCTGAGATGAAGGTGGACGATGAACTCGTCATTAAACAAAGCGACTACTTACGTTCTGGTGGTCTGGTCGTTTGGATGGGAAATGATGACCTTGAGTTGGTGCGTGGATCGGGTAAGGTTCGCAGGCGCTATCTTGATTTTCTCGGTTGCCAGTTAGATCCAAACTATCGAGATCATCTAAACCGCTACAACCGGGTGCTCAAGGCACGGAATATTTTACTGAAGGATCGGGTGCATCGGGAAGCCGAGATCGCAGCCTACACGGAGCTGTTTATCACCCACGGTGAGTTTCTCACTGAGGCTCGGCGCAAACTTGTTGAGAGGCTTGAACCTGAGGCGGCGTCATCGCAACGCGAAGTTAGCGCCTGTGACGAACGGGTCGGCATGGAATATATCGCGGGATCGGGTGATGATCTAACCACAAGTCTGGAAATGACCCACGAGCGTGAACGCCGAGTAGGTCAGACCGTAGCCGGCCCCCACCGTGATGAAGTGAAGCTCACGATCAATGGTATGGCTGCTGCCGATTTCGCCAGCGAAGGGCAACAACGTACCATGGCACTTGCCCTCAAACTAGCCCAAGGCGAGCTGTTACAAAAAGAAGCCCACAAAATGCCCGTCTACCTACTCGACGACATCTTCGGCGAGCTCGACCCAGATCGACGCAACGCCCTGATGGCTGCCTTACCGAAGGATGCTCAAAAACTCATTACCACCACTAACATTGATTGGATGGACGATGACTTTGCTGTCATCGAAATGTCTAAGATTCGTGGTTTAAAATAAATGTCTCAAGAAAAGGTTATAGAAAGCAAAGCTGGGCCGCTCGAAAAAGTGGGTCATGCGATACTGCGTCGGATGGGGAAGACTTGTCCGCATGGTGTGAGCTTGGATGAACAGCGGGTGCTCACTGAGGACGAGCAGACGAAGCTGAAGAATATTGCACGCTGGACGGTATTTCGCGCTGGGATGGCAGGAGCTCTATCGGCCATCGTTGCAGCACTGGCTGCCATGTATGCCGAGAGCCATTTTGCAGATAGTAAAATTAACTATTGGCTCGTGTTTGGCGGTGTTTCAGGCCTCTCAGCGGCCTTTGAAGTCGGGTTTCTTTACTACGATGCCTTGCGTGCCGTGCATCGAATTTCATCGGTCTGTGACGTGGAGCTATTTCCTGAGGATGAAGAACGATCGAGGATGGCTGGTGTGATGGTGCGAGCTGCCATGGAGTTGCCGAACCCACCGGATCGGGACCCGTATGTGAACCCGTTTCGTCAGGCCTCGAAATTACGGGTGCTCACTGGGGTGATGCTTTATAAGGGGAAAATTCTTGTTACCAATGCGTTGGTAAAGGTGCTGGTGCGGAAGATTTTTATCCGTGGCGCGGCGCGTGCGTGGTTGGAGTTTGTGGCTGTTCCTGTGACTGCAGCGTGGAACGCGGTGGTCTGCTACTGGGTGCTGCGACAGGCTCGTATCAGGGCGATTGGGCCGTCGGCATTGCAGCAGGTATTGCCTGGGCTGTTGGATCAGGTAGATGGGAAAGTAGCCGAAGCTGCGCAGCGTGCCGTCGGGTGTTGCGTGCTGGCAAGTAGAGACTTACACCCGAACCATGTGAGGATGCTGGAAATGATGCGTGAGCAATCGGGTATTGAGGTGAGCAAAATGGCAGACGATCACGAAGAGTTTCTGAGGAATCTGTCCGACATCAATGAACATGATCGAGCGGTCGTGTTAGACCTCTATGTTCTCGCCATCGTCGTAGACGGTAAGATTTCCAAAGGGGAGAAACTTCTTCTAGCCGAGGCTCTAAAGATTCACGGAGTCGAACCAGTGGAAGGTCGGCTGAAGCAGGTGCGAAATAGCTTTCGCCGTGGCCACGGAGTGCCCTCGTTTTATGCCTCTGAGAGTGAGGCTTAGTCCTTATCTCTGTAGATTTCTCTTATACTCTGCGTATGCATCTAAGGCTCGTTGCCGACCATCACTGTGGCTAACGATGGGGTGAGGGTAATCTTTTCCTAGTATTACTTCTGCTGTAGTAAGTTCCAGAGGGGGAGCTTCCCAGGGGGTGTGGATGTATTCATTGGGAACCTTGGCTAGTTCAGGAATCCATTTCCGAACGTAATCTCCATCAGGATCGAATTTTTTTCCCTGAATGATGGGATTGAAAATTCGGAAGTAGGGAGAGGCATCGGCACCTGAGCCGGCGACCCATTGCCAGCCCATTGAGTTATTTGCCAGATCGGCATCAACGAGAGTATCCCAGAACCAACGGGCACCTTCCTGCCATGGAAGGAGGAGGTGTTTCACTAATAGTGAACCCGCGATCATTCGGACGCGATTGTGCATCCATCCAGTATGCCAGAGTTGTCGCATCCCGGCATCAACGATGGGGAAGCCAGTCAGACCACGTTGCCATGCGCGTAGGAAGTCAGCATTAAACTCCCACGGAAAGAGGTCGTAGTTGGGTTTGAGGGCAGTGTCCTGACTATGTGGAAAGTGGTATAGCAGGTGCGCGGAGAATTCTCGCCAGTAGAGTTGGCGAACAATGCCGAGGTCGGCTTTTTCCTGATTTTTGGCAGCTTCACGAATCGTGTGATAAAACTCGCGTGGACTGATCTGTCCGAAGTGAAGATAAGAGGCGAGTCGGCTGGTGCCATCCTCTGCAGGGATGTCGCGGAGGATGTTGTATGAACTGCTTTTGGGCGCAGCTTTATCGAGCAAATCGAGTCCTCCTTTTCGAGTTGGATTCCAGAATTCCTCCATGCCTTTGTCCCAAGGGATTTCGGGCAGTAGATTAAGCTCGGCGAGCGAGCCTGATGCTAGGTCTTTGATGCTATTCAGTTTTTCCTGTTTGGTATCCGGCTGAGCAATATCAATTTCACGGCAGTGTTTCCAGAATGGGGTGAAAACCTGGAATGGTTTACCCGACTTGTTGGTGATCTTCAATGGGTCGAGAAGCAGGCTGCCGTTGAAACTTTCCGTTTCGATGCCTGCGTCCTTCAAACCTTGTTTAATCTGGCTGTCGCGTTTGACCATCGCTGGTTCATAACAACGATTCCACGTCACGGAGTTGGCACCAGATTTATGGATGATGTTTTCTAACTCTCGTCCGCTGTTGGTAGTCTCCCTAATAATCAGCTTGAGTCCGAACTCCTGAAGCTGCTGATCAAGATCTGCGAGTGCGTAATGCAGCCACCAACTCGAGGCGGCACCTCGTTTCCATGATCCTTCTTCTTTAGGGCAATGCAGATACACCGGCACAATGGTGTGTCCGTGCTCTAGCGCATGGTTCCAGGCTGGGTTGTCATTGAGTCGCAGGTCTCGCCGGAACCAGACGAGGGTCGTATTTTCAGGCATTATGGTGATCGTGTTAGCCTAAAAAGAAGGCGGCTCATCCTCTGACGGGTATGTCGGAGGTTGATGATGCAGGGAAGGTTAGAGAGGAAGGCGTATATGATGATGATCAAGTTGCCTGGCCATGGGGTCCAGATGATGAATGCTGAAATGGCCGGGATTTGCAACCAGTGGGAAAGTTCACCCCGTCTGGTTTCTGCGATGAATGTGCGTAGGTAGTCTGGTTCGCTCGATTGCATGCTGCTTTTTGGGAAGCCTTTGAACCATGGTGCGGCATCGGGTAAACGCTTTTTCCATCGTTTGACCAAGAAGACTCGTTCGTAGAGCCATCGTTGAAAACGGTGATCAGAGTCACGGGCTTCCTCGTCTTTCCTAAACCAGCATTGTGGCAGCTGGGTGCATCCCCATGCCAAGAGAAAGTGCGCTGCCGTGATGCCTAGAGTATTGATGACGGCAATCCAAAGGTAAGGTAATTCGATCCACATATCAGCTAACGTCACGTCCTTTCCATTGAGTTGCCCTGCCGCGTTTGGCATTAATGACCGCGGCGAAAAATAGCACGTGATAGAAGATCAGTGCGATCGGAAATAGCAAAGCGTTAATCACGGAAAACCGTCCTACTAATTTGAAAACCCACAGACACAACAGGGCGTGAATCAGGTAAGCGGAAATCGATATCGCCATCACAAACGGTGGCTCTCCGGCACCGAGTGATACGATGAGAGCTATTATAGCCATTATCATGCCGTTGATCCAAATCGAGGTCCAAATCATGATCGCCCGTGGAACCTCCGCGGCGCCGGAGATGAATCCTTTTTTCCAACTCCGCCACAACTCTGTGAAGCCCTCTGGGAACATACGCATGGTAATGCTGTGTTTGCCAAGATAGCAGCTGCGCTTGATGCCCATGGATTTCAGCACTTCGGAGAGGTGGTAGTTCTCAAGAATTTCAGATTTTACAGCCGCGTGTCCGCTGCATTGTGCGTAATTAGCACGAGAGATTAACATGCACTGGCCCACGAGTCGAGTGTCGTCTTGAATGTCTTTGTTAGGGGCAAAGGCTTTCATTCCTATGACCATCAGAATGTTGAAGAATACCGAGAGTTGCTCGTAGGGGCGCTCGACTGTGTGCCATGGGCAGATTGAAAATGCGTGGTCTTTTTTCTCGGTGAGGTTGCTCAGCTGAGCAATAGCATGTGGCATCAGGCGTGTATCGGCATCAAGGAAAAGTAACCAGTCTCCGGTGGTCGCTTCAGCGCCCTGTTGGCATGCCCAGGGTTTTCCTTTCCAGTCGGCTGGGAGCGGTTTTGAATCAATCACTTTCGCTCCAAGCTCTTGGGCTACATGCGCCGTTTGATCGCTAGAATCATCGTTTACCACCACAGTCTCGTGAGCAGGTAAGGTCTGCAGGTTGATCGATTCGAGTAAGTTCTTAATGTTATGTTCCTCATCACGGGCTGGAATGATGATGGAAATTTTTTTTGGAACGGCCTTGCCCATGCCGAGTAGAAAACGAGGCCGCCCTATCAGGAACCAGAGTGCTGGGACACAGAGGATCGACAGAATGGGGATTAAAATCAGCATGTTAGGAGGTCAATGTTAGTGAAGTGGATGACGTTTGATAATACGATCGGCACATTTCTGACCGGAAAGAACGACCATGGGCATACCTCCACCAGGGTTGGTGCTGCCGCCTGTGAAGTAGAGGTTGTTATACTTCTTGCTGACCTTGGGTGCCTTGAAGCCGTAATTCTTTTTCCAGTCGGTCACGACACCATAAATCGATCCTTGATTGGAACGATACATGCGTTCGATATCCAATGGAGTAAGAAGATCCACAGTGATAATACTTTCGCGAAGTCCTGTTAGCCCGCAGCGTTCCATTTTATCGATACAGCGATCCTTAAGGGCGACATAGTCTTCGTGGGTGATTCCCGAACCTTCTTCAATGGGTGGGATGTGTGGTAAGATCTTGATGTTATCGCATCCTTCAGGGGCTTTGGTTGGATCGGTTCTTGTTGGCGCTACAACATAGAGTGTAGGATCTCCTGGGATTTGTTTTTTATTAAAAACAGTATCAAAATGTTTGTGCTGATTTTCTGAGTAGAAAAAGTTGTGGTGTGCGAGTTGAGGGAAAGGTTTGTCAGTACCAATATGCAGCACGATTCCCGAACATGCCGGTGCAAATTTCTCCAGCTTACGGGTGAATTTTTCCGGTTCGTGAAGGAGTTTTTTATAGGTTGGTATAACCTCCATATTACTGACCACGATGTCAGACTCGTGGACGGTTCCATCTGATAGGCGGATGCCGGTGACTTCCTTGCCTGATTTCTCTATTGCTGAGACGTCCGCATTGAGCTGGACTTTGATACCCATCTCATCGATGAGTTTGCCCAGTCCGTTGGCGAGGTTATACATGCCGCCGCGGACGTACCATAGACCGTAGTCGAACTGAATGATCGGCATGAGATTCATATACCCAGGAGAGGCGAGTGCTGATGATCCGACATACTTGATGAAATACTCGAAAATCATGCGCAGTTGGGGGTCGGATAACTGTTGGTGAATCGATTCCGACATCGTGTTTTTATAGTCGATGTCACCACCTAACAACTTAAATCCGTAATACCTAATGAACTCCCAGAGGTTATCGAGCCCCTTGTCAAAATAACCGTCATTAACGATTTTATATTGATCCCGACCATATTGCAGGAAGTTCTGTAGTTCCTGCCAGTGCTTCTCGGTGTCCCCCTCAAGTTTACTGAGCTCGGCACGCATGAGGTCGGGCTCTTGGTAGAGGTCAATGGTTGATTTGGTTTCGAAAAAGTTCCTCCAATGAGGTGTCACGGCATCCAGTTGCACGTAATCTTCCATTTTTTTTCCAGCCCGCTGAAAGAGGTCTTCGAAGAACTGGGGGAGAGTGAAAATCGAGGGCCCGAGGTCGAAGGTAAAACCGTCCATTTCCATGACATTGAGCTTTCCACCAATCTGTGCATTTTTCTCAAAAATCGTGACGTCGTATCCGGCAGCTTTTAGTGAGATCGCTGCTGAAAGTCCACCGAGACCTGCTCCGATGACTGTAACTTTTTGAGATGGCATGGTGTATGATTCCACGTAATAATCCCTTGTCAATGTCTGTTGCTCGATTAGTTTCAATGATCAGTGAAAAACCCATGGAGAACACATCTACAGATCCAGAAAACAATATGTCAATTGACAGCTTGATCGACGCCCAACAGCGGTATTTTTCATCAGGGAAAACCCGCTCAATATCGGCTCGAAGAGCATCTTTAGATCGATTGGAGTGTGCCATCATTAACCGACAGGATGACATGCTAATAGCGCTCGATCAGGATCTAGGTAAACCCGGTGTGGAGGCGTATCTGGCTGAGTATTATTTTTTGTTGCAAGAGCTCAGGTTGGTCAAAAAATCGATCAAAAAATGGCTCAAACCAAGGCGGGTTCGAAGTCCTATTTACTTCCAGCCGTGTCGGACTGAAATCCGGAGAGAAGCTTACGGGGTGACCTTGATTATGGCACCGTGGAATTATCCGGTTCAACTGGCTCTGAGTCCCTTGATTGCAGCGGTTGCGGCGGGGAATACGGTTGTTTTAAAGCCCTCGGAAATGGCTACTGCAACGGAGAAGTTACTCGTGGAAATCATTGAGGAATCATTTGAAAAAGAACACGTTACCGTAGTGACTGGAAACGCTTCCGTAGCCGCGCAATTATTAGAGAAATCTTTTGATTTTATCTTTTTCACGGGCAGCACTGGAGTAGGGAAAATTGTGGCTGAAAAAGCGGCAGTCAATCTGATTCCGACCATTCTAGAACTGGGCGGCAAATGCCCGTGCATCGTTGACGCATCGGTGGATGTTGAGATGGCGGCAAGGCGTATCCTTGCAGGCAAGTTTTTTAATGGTGGGCAGACGTGTTTTGCACCCGATTTTGTGGTCGTTCATCACTCGGCGAAAGCTCGTTTAATAGCCGCCTTCGAGCGTGTCATGGAAAGTGCCCCATGGAATGAGGAAATGGCTCATATTATCAATGATCACCATTATGATCGATTACTCAAGCTTCTTGCTGGTGCGGAAATAAAGCAAGGTGAGGATGACCGCGAAAAGTTACGTCTAGCGCCCCGAATTCTTACCCAAGTAGGCTGGGGTGATACGGTGATGGAAGAAGAAATATTTGGTCCGATATTACCCGTTCTGGAGTATTCTGATCCGGCTGATCTGATCCAACAACTTTCTAACTACGGTTCGCCTCTGGCTATGTATCTCTTTTCCAGAGACGATGGATTCCAACAGTTTATGATGGATTCAATCCGCTCGGGTGGGGTCTGTATCAATGATACGATGAAACAGGGCTCACAGTTTCACACACCCTTTGGCGGAGTAGGTGATAGCGGCTATGGTAGGTATCGTGGCCGTGCTGGTGTGGAGGCTTTGAGTTACCAGCGCACTGTGGTCAAGCGCGCAACTTGGGTGTCTGAGATGTTCGAGCTGATACCTCCTTATGGAGAAAAGCTTAGCTGGCTGAAGCGTTTTCTCCGCTGAAAATGGCGTCGGTCAGTCGTTGGCGTTCGTCAAAGATGTGTTGGAGTTTTCTCTTCACAAACAAGGCGTGCGCAACCTTGCCCAGTATACCAAAGGGCATGACGTAGGTGACTTCATCCGTCATGAGAACTTCATCACCCTGAGCTTCAAATCGATGGATGTGATGCCAGATTTTATAAGGCCCAAGTCGCTGTTCATCAATAAAGCTTTCGTGGTCGTTGACCGAGGTGATTTCAGTCAGCCATCTCACCCAAATCAGTGGGGCTACTTTGACTTTGTAAGCAATCATCTGGCCTTGATGCATTATTTCGGAAGTGCAGTGCGTAATCTTGAAACCCACAGAATCGGGGGTGAGTCGGTCGAGGTTTCGAGGGGTTGAGAAAAACGACCATGCTTGATCGATCGAGCAACGGAGTGTTTGCTCGCGCTTGAGTTGGTAGATCATTTATCGAGTAAGTTTTCCATACTTGGATTTGGGGTCTAGTTGGTGACAAAGTTGCTTTAGTTTATCTGCATCCCGATGCCCCTCCTCGGAGAAAGCAAGCTGCGCATAATAGAGAATGGCTTGGCGCTCGTTGATGAGGAGCGGGGAAGATTTTTGTTCGACGATGGGTAAGAGCGTTTCGAAGTCTTTGATAGAAGTTGCCCGGCAGTTGAAGCGTTTCGGGACTTTGTGAAAACCTATCGCCCGGACCATGCGGATCCGTGGGTCCTTTGGAGCGGATTCGATGGCGGCGTTCATCAGCTTTTGACCGCGGCGCAGGTATTTGAGTTTGCTAGGTCCCCAAAAACTGGCTTTGGCCCGCAGTGCACTAGCGCTACCGAGATAGACGGTTGCCAAGTGGTCGTTGGGGTCGACTTTCAAGCGTTGCTCAAATGCTTTCATTTTAGCATCGATCACTTCAGTTTTACCGGTCAGGCACTCATTATGCCACGCCAGATAAAGCGTATGTTTGGGTTTCTTGGCGTCTGTTTCCGACAAAGAGGCTGCGTCCTTAGTAGCCGTTTCCTCTGAGCAAGCAGCTGATGCAAAGCAGGAGAGGATCGTAACAGAATAGATAAGTAATTTGAGCATACTGATATAGTTATGAATTGGCGGAACTAAGGATAGCTGAGGCAAAATCAACACGGTCGCGCTGAATTCCATGGGACTCGCAGATCAGATTAGCGGAAATACGGGCGCTTTCGTAAATGGTAGGCAGACCACTGCCTGGGTGTGTGCCGCCGCCAACGAGGTAGATGTTCTCGAAACCGTTCAAACGATTCCGTGGACGGAAGTAGAGCATTTGATCCATGGTATGAGCCAGGTTGAATGTAGCGCCGATGAAGATATTAGCCTCTTCCCACCCTTGAGGAGTGATACAGCGCTTTTTAACAATATGATCGCGGAGATCTTTCATGCCCGTGTTCTCGATGATACGATCGAGGATTTTTTCCTCGTAAGCGTCCTGATCATCTTCCCATGGGTGCTGGTTTCGGGTGTTGATTGTGGGCACGAGAATATAGAGTTGCGAGTGACCTTTAGGGGCCACCGTAGGATCTGTGATGCTCGAGTTTCGTATGTAAATAGACGCGTCCGCGGAAACGATTTTTTCGTCTTGGATGTCACGTAGGTTTTGATGGTAGTCGTCAGCAAATAGAACGTGATGATGAGGCTCGTCTTCGTAAATCGTATCCAGCCCAAGATAGAGCATGTAGGTAGAACAGGAGTATTTCTTTTTCAATAGCGACTCGGGAGGTTCGTTTTTTTCACCAAAAATGGTGCTGCGCGCATGCGCATAGTCGGCATTCACGATTAGGTCATCACATTTCATCGATGTGCCGTCGGCAAGTAATACCGTGGCTGCTTTTTTACCATGATAGGTGATCTCTTTGACCTCGGTATCGAACATAAAATTTCCATCTTCTTCCTCGAAAACTTTAGCCATACCCATAGAAATGTTAGATAGGCCTCCTTGCACGTGATAGATGCCGTGGGCGTATTCGATGTAAGAAAGAATGCTAAACAGGGCAGGGCAGTTCCAGGGTGACATGCCGAGGTATTTGGCTTGGAAAGTAAAGGCGAGTTTGAGCCGTTCGTCATCGAAATACTCGCTCAGCACATCCATCACTGACTTCTTGGTAGCAACGTAAGGTAGGGCCTTGATCATCTTAGACTTGAAATACGAACTGATCTTGTGATAGGGGGTGAGCAGGCAGGGGAAGATAGTCTCCAATTTCTTGGCATGATCGCTCATGAATCGCTCGTAGTTGGCAGCTTCACCAGGGAACGCTTTTTCGATGTTTTGAGTCATCGTTTCTTGATTGAAGCTCGTTTCCATCGAGACGTCTCCCCATGTGAGGGTTGTCATGGGATCGAGTTTCACAAACTCCATGTAATCCTCGGTTTTTCTACCAGTTTCTGCAAAAACTTCATCGAGTGTAAACTTTTGATGGAGGAATGTTGGGCCGGTGTCGAAGGTGTAGGGACCTGCTTGAATAGGGGCATTACGGCCACCTGGAACAGAGGCTTTTTCGACGATAGTGACATCGTAGCCACGATGGGCGAGAAGCATGCCGCTAGTGAGGCCTCCAGGGCCAGCTCCGATGATGATGATTTTTTTACTCATTGGTTTTTAGAAGTGAGAAGTGGGTGGATCTGACTTTGCGTGCAACATGGCACAGCTTGCTATTGGCTCAAGTTAAATGGAGGTTTTTACTACGAAAAGAAAAGTGATGAACGTGTGCTACTTTGTCTGGTTCGAGTCGTGCCATCCGCTGGCCAGTCTACGCGCCATGCGTGGAAAGATAATCTGGTGAAATGGATAGGTGGCATACCAGTAAACACGACCAAAGAGACCGAGTGGGCGGAAGGTGGCGGTCTGGCTTAGCTTGTTGTCGGTAATTTGGAATTCCAACCATGCCTCGCCCGGTAAACGCATTTCGGCAAAGAGAATCAATCGACCCGCCTGTTTGTCCGCCACAATGACACGCCAAAAATCCAAGGCGTCACCAGGCTTTAGTTCGGTAGGGCTACGTCTGCCCCGTCTCATCCCAATGCCACCGATAAATTTGTCCATCAGGCCACGGAGCTTCCACGCCCAGGTCATACTTGGCCAGCCGCGCTTGCCTCCAATCGACCACACGGCATCAGTAGCCGAATTCCGGTCGGTCGATAGCTCCGTGCTCCGGCAATCGCGGAGGATGCCATACTCGGGCACCTGGATATTACGGATTTGCTCGGGGCTAAGGTTGCCAGAGGACATGGCATCGTACCAGGTCGACGGAACACGGTTCTGGGCGATGCGTGAGAATGCCAGATCAATCGCGTCACGGTAGTTGAGTAGGTCTTGAGGGATAATCTTATGGATCGACTGCTCCTGGCAAACTGTTTCCATGTGCAGGCTACCGACTAATGCTGTCGCTAGCTGGTAGTTGGTCGCCGTTACCAGACTGAGCCAGTAGGACGACAAGCGCGGAGTGAAAAACGGGGCTGGAATGATCAGTCGGAACAGTCCACGCGCCTCCGCATACTTGCTCATCATATCCCGGTAGCTCAACTGGTCTGGGCCGCCGATGTCGAAGCTTTTTCCGAGACAATCTAAATTCAAAACAGACTCTGTCAGGTATGTGAGCACATTGCGGACTGCGATAGGCTGGCAGAGTGTAAGTGTCCACTGGGGGGTGATCATGACGGGGAGCTTTTCAACTAAATCACGGATGATTTCGAAGGAGGCTGATCCTGACCCCACGATGATAGATGCGCGGAAGGTTGTTAGCGGGATTTGGCTATGAGAAAGAATGTCTGCTACGTGCTGTCGCGATTCCAGGTGGGCTGAGAGTTTCTCCGTCTGGGGGATGATGCCTGATAGGTAGATGATTTGTTGGCATCGTGACGCTTTGATCCAATTGGTAAACTGATGGGCACATCGTTCCTCGCGCTCTGAGAAGCCGCTGCCGGATCCCATCGAGTGAATTAGGTAATAGGCAACGTCGATATCTCCAGGACAGCTTTTGGAATTTAGCCCATCTGACAAAAAATCATGCTCTACAATCTCAAGGCGAGAGCCAAACATGGCGCGTGTTTTTTCATCGAGCCGTTGGCTATTTCTCACCACAGCCACGACCTCGTGCTCGGTATTGCTGAGCGCAGAGAGTAGGCGCAGGCCGATGTAGCCATTGGCTCCTGTGACGAGGATTTTCATGAGGTCGAGATGCTGACCAGCTAAAGCCGAGTCTGGCGAATTTTAAGGAGCTCGGGTGCGAGCCCTGAAATGGAGGTTATCGATACAGCGTCAATATCTTGAAGTGATTGTCTGTAACTTAAGATACCCGAGCCCCCCACGAGAATCGGAAGGTCCTTGGGTGATTTATCGCGGAGTCGTTTCAGCTCGGTTGAAATTCTTGGGTCATCAATCGGGTAGACGATGCTAAGTAGTAGTGCCGAGGCGTTAGTGCGGTTGACCGCATGGGCAATTTCATCCGCGGGTAGGGACGGGCCGAGGTAGACAATTTTCCAACCGGACCTTCTTGCCTGGCAGGAGCCGATGAAGGCCCCAAGCTCATGAAGCTGTCCGGCAGGGGTAGTGACTACAAGAACGGGTGCACTATCTTCCGTAGTAAAAGAGCGCACGCTGTTAGTGAGGTATTGCATGATGAAGCTAGTAGCCGCATGTTCGCCTGCACTGGTGAGGCTGCCGTTATGCCAGTCCTCTCCAACTTGTTGAATTACAGGGATGACAACGAGCTCTAGTAGCCCGGAGTATCCGAGGGTAAGGCTCGCTTCGTCAAAAATTCGGTCGAGTGTGGCTTGATCGAAATTCCTGATAGCTGAGGCGGTGGCTTGGATCAAGTGACTGACTTGACCCGCGACTGCAGTGACCTGAGGGTCAGTATCTGAGGCTGCAATGGTATCGAACAAGCCTTCAAGCTCAGCATCTTGAAGTGTAGCAATGTGCCCGATAGTATAGCCTTTCTTGGTCAGCTTTGAAAGCGTCTGTAGTCGACTGATATCGTCGTCGGTGTAGAGTCGGCGATTGGTTTCAGTGCGCTGTGGGGTAACTGCGGCGTAGCGCTTTTCCCAGACGCGGATGACGTGGGCACTCAAACCTGTGAGGATGGTGGCAGCTTTAATTCCGTGGGCGTTCATAAGTAATTTCTAGACACAAGTTAAACACGGAGGAGGGGGGATGACACAAGGGAATAAACTTGGGTTGTGTAAGGTTTTAAAATAAAAGCAGTGACACGTAGTTGGTCGCGCCACTGCTTCTTTTCCGAATGCCAGACAGGCAAAAGAGAGACGATGGGTTTGCAAGGGCTCAATTATGGTAGAATGACGGCGTCGATCACGTGGATGACGCCATTGGATCCTACGATATCGGTGGTGATCACCTTCGCTTTGTCGATCATCACGGTGCCATCAGCTACCTTGATTTCGAGTGTGCTGCCTTGGAGTGTTTTGGCTTCTCCTGTCTTCACAGCAGCGGCCATGACTTTGGCTGGCACTATGGGATATTTGAGGATTGCTTGAAGCTTGGCCTTGTTTTCAGGCTTGAGCAGCGACTCGACAGTTCCTGCGGGGAGTTATTCAAATGCCTCATTGGTAGGGGCAAAGATGGTGAAAGGGCCATCTCCATTAAGTGCTTCAACGAGGCCGGCTGCCTTCACTGCTGCCACGAGAGTGGAGAAGTTTTTGTTTC
>TARA_B110000908_G_scaffold161029_1_pt1 | contig 50578 bp, 50 predicted proteins | sample TARA_B110000908 | Tara Oceans TARA_B110000908 (sample SAMEA4398067) | marine metagenome | biome: Polar Biome; feature: [DCM] deep chlorophyll maximum layer (ENVO:01000326); material: water (ENVO:00002006), including particulate matter (ENVO:01000060) such as... | depth 36 m
TGACCGAAGTGGTTCATGCGTGAGCCAAGGCCGCTGCCGACGAGGACGATGTGTTCGCCATTTTTAATTTTAAGCGGTTGGTCCGCAGCGTGTGCTCCTTGAATGGACGCGGTGAATAGACACAATAGTGTAAGTTTTTTAAGTGATGAGTTCATTGTATCGTTTGATATTTAAGAGTGAAATTTTGTCGTCTATCTACGGTTTGAGGACGAAATCAACTGGTTTGAGTCCTTTTTTGAAGGTTTTGAAACCGTAGAAAGTAGGGGCGTAAGATTCTGGTATAGAGACGTTAGCTTTGGCTGGCACGTCGATGTTGAGGCCCCAGAAGCAAGCGTTCGTCACAAGGCGGCGAAGGTTTTCATCATCGAGATCGCTGGCAGCACCCATCGTAGTATTAAAAATACGGTTGGTCTTACCTGATTCATTTTTGTGAAGAACAGTCCAAGCAACAGGTTGCATGGGCTTGTTTTTCGCTTCAACAGGTTTGGAATCCGACTTAAGCGATTCAGTAACTTCGCCACGTAGAAGCACTGTGAAATCCGCAGGTGGTTTGGCTGCATAAACATCAGACTCTACAAAGATCGTGCCAACTCCGTTGAGGATTTCGCTGTCCTTGTTAGCTTCCTCGACGATGCCGCGGCAGCCTTGAACTTTATGTTTGCCGTGGTGAGCTACCCAAGTCATTCCGAATAGGTGCATTCCGAAGCCACCCTTCCAGCCAGTTTCCTTCTTTGCGTTGAATGAATACTTCGCCCATTTACTGTTGCCTGGAAATTTAAATCCGTGATTTGTTGTTCGAAGTGTTACCATTGGCACACCGCGTTTGTAGGCAGCATCGAATTTTTCCATGGCGGCATCATCCCAACCACGGAAACGAATGCACATGACGATCAGATCGGCTGATTCGAGAGCTTCTGGATGTGACAAGCTTTTCTGATTGTTAGGGTCAACAATGCCTTTGTCGTCGAGTGAGAATAGGACGGTGCATTTAAAGCCATGATGTTTTGCCAGCATTTGGCCAAGCATAGGCATGGATTCTTCGGACCGATATTCTTCGTCGCCGGATATTAGGACGAGATGCTTACCCTTGCCTGGGCCATCGCCGCCTTCAAAGACGAGGTGCCCTGCAGGTTGGGCCGCCTGAATGTAGGTAGCTGAGAGACACATAAGTGCGAGTTTGGTGAGTTTTGATTTCATAACGATATATTGGTATACGAGATTTCTATACAGAGTTCTTACGAGGATGACTTATTTAATGTGAAAATAGCAGCATTGAAGCATTGGTGTCTATTTAGATGACGCGGTCATTACCGCCATCGATTGGGATTTGAGCACCCGTAGTAGCTTTGAAAGCTGGGCCGGCTACGGTGCTGACCATCAATGCGATGTCAGTGGATTTAATTTCCGTGCGCAGGAGGTTTTTCGTTTTGTATTCTTGCACCGTCATGCCGTAGCGCTCAGCAGATTTTTTGAGGGCTTCTTCCGTCCATATTTCAGTATCGAATACGGCATCCGGATGGATTGTATTGACGCGAACTCCGAAGGGGGCGAGCTCAAGAGCGGCGACTCGGGCGAGTTGGGTGACTCCTGCCTTCGTGACCGAGTAAGCAGCGGCACCTGGTCCTGGGGCACTGAAGTTGCGCGAGCCGATGATGATGATGGATGCATCAAAACCGTGTTTGAGGTAGGGGATGGAAAAGCGAAGAAACCTCTGCGTGGCCGTGAGGTTGATCTTCATGTGCAAGTCCCAGCTATCTCCAAGCATCTCGATGTATTCGCCGGATTTAAAAATGCCGGCGTTGGCTACGATGAGATCTAGGCCACCGTGGTCAGCGACGACTTTGTCAATCGCGGCCTCAAGGGCGGCATCATCTGTGATATCGCAAACAATACCACTGAGTCCGGGTGCTTTCAGGTTTTCTACAATGGCGGGGTTGATGTCCATACCTATGACGATAGCACCATCGGTGTGTAGTTTCTCGGCGGTGGCACGACCAATGCCTCCACACGCACCCGTGACGATGGCGACTTTACCAGCGTGAGGTTTAAGAGGGTCCGAGGATTCGAGAGGGGTGGACTTGCGTGCTTCTGCTTTGGCGATGAGTTCTTGGGACATGGGGAGGAATGGTTGATTTTGAGTTGTGACTAGTGAATTATTGCGCAGCTATTTCTTGCTGCATTAATTGGATATTTGCGGGGACATCGCCACCATCGAAGACCGCGCTGCCGGTGACGATGAGATCAGATTGCATGGTGGCGAGTTCACCGACGTTGTCTTTTTTTACCGCTCCATCGATGGCGAGAATGAGATCGGGTTTTATTTCGCGTAGCTGAGTGATACGTTCTTCGACGACATCGAAGTAAGTTTGTTGCCCAGTTTCGGGTCCAATGGAGAGCAAGAATACAACATCGCAAAGTTCAAGATGAGGCAGTAGTTCCTCGATGGAAGTGGTGGGGTAGATGCCTGCACTCGAAAGACAACCAGCTTCACGGATGCTGGTGAGTGTGGCTGCGACGTCATCGCAGTGCTCAATCTGCACAGTAATGATATCGGCACCGGCGGCAGCGAAATCAGCGACGTGTTTTTCAGGACGAGATGTGAGCAGGTGAACGTCTTTAATAAGATCGGTTTTTAAACCGGCTAGAAATCCCGAACCGACGGAGATTTTTGGCCAGATCGTGCCATCCATGACATCGAGGTGCAGAAGTTGAACACCAGTATCCTCGAGAGTTTTGATGTCATTCGCTTGATGCATCATGTCGCCTGTTAGGGTTCCTATGCTGAGCTGAGGACTTCCGCTAGCGATTTCTTTGAGTCGCTCAAGTTTTTTAGTGTGAGTCATGGTTGGGATGAAAGTCAGGGCGGGCCGAAGATCAGCCCGCCCTATCAGTAATATATTTAAGCTTCGTTCTTCAAGGTGTTGAAGAGGTCGAATCCTTCGGCTGGTGTGGCATTGTTATGCACAACGGATTTAACAGCTTTCATCATCGCGAGGGGTGCCTCGGACTGGAAAACGTTACGTCCCATGTCGACTCCGGATGCACCACATTGGATGGCGTTGTAGCAAAGCTCGAGAGCTTCAAGCTCAGGGAGCTTTTTGCCCCCTGCGATCACCACAGGAACTGGGCATGCTGCGACAACGTTTTCGAAGCCTTCAGTGTAGTAAGTTTTTACAATGCTTGCACCGTTCTCTGCACAGACACGGGATGCGAGACCGAAGTAACGGGAGTCGCGAGCCATGTCTTTACCAACAGCTGTAACTCCCATGACGGGGATGCTGTATTTATTTCCAATATCAACCAAGCGGCTGAAGTTGGCGATGGTGATAGCTTCTGTGTCTGCGTCACCGATGGCGAGCATGGCTGCCATGGCTGATACGTTCATGCTGATTGCATCCTGCTCAGAGATAAGAACGTTGTTGTTCATATCTGTGAGAATGGTGGTGCCTGTATCAGTACGAAGGCAGATAGGTTGGGTGTTTTCAGCGGGGATCGATGTACGGATCATTCCGCGGCAACCCATTAAGCAATCGGCTTCCTCAGCAAGAGGGGCGATGTTGAGGTCGATGCGCTCAAGACCGGAAGTTGGTCCCATGAGGAAACCGTGGTCGAAAGCAAGCATCACTGTGCGGCCTGATTCGCGGTTGAAGATACGTGACATGCGGTTCTTAATTCCCCATGAAGCACTGTTCATGCCTTTGAGGTAAAATGCGCTGGTGTCTGCGGGTGTGGTGAGACCGAAGTTGTCTCCGTCTCTGATGTCGTCTAGGTCTGCCATAGTAGTAGTTGGTTTGTTGGTTGGTTGGTTTGTTTTTCTAGGAAAGAAATGATATTAGGCTTCGATCATGCTGATCAATTTGCTGACAGCGTGCTCAACGAAGGCGGGGTCCTCGGCGGTGAGGTCGAGGGCTTCCACCTCGATGTGATCGGGAAGGGCTTTCTGGAGGGCTTCCCAGTATGCTGCGTCGAGATCGGTATTGTAAAGCTCGCCTCCTTCAGCGGAGTAACTCGACACGCCTTTGAGCGGCATGAGGAATGCTGTCTTTTCCTTGGCGTTCTGGAGTCGCTCACCGATGGTGTTCGCGATTTTTGTTTGCTCCTCTGCGTTGAGGCGAGGGACAAAAACATAAGGTGTGTGCCAGGTGATCTGGTGGTCCTCCCATCCTTCTGGAACTTTACTCGGCTCACTGACGAGTAGGCCAAGGTGCTCGGATCCACCAGGGCAGATGACTTGAGGGAGCCCGAGCTTACCAGCGGTGGTGAGTCTTTCAGGGCCAGAGGCGCGGAGGGCGTCGAAACAGCTGTCGGCTATTTCACCCATGGCGTAGTCGAATACGGCGGTAATGATTCCCTCCTTCATCATCTGCTCCATGGCATCACCACCAGCACCAATGGCGTGGAAAGTAATCACTTCGTAACCAGCTTCTTCAAAGAGCTTGATCGCGTGCATGGCGCCTTGAGTAAGAACTCCTAGGTTGGACATGCCGATGACCCCTTTGGCTGTCGACTTGGTAATGCACTGCTCAACTTGTGCCATGCCCCAGGCTGATGCGGCGGCATTGGCGAGTATCTTACGGGAGAATACGTTGAGTCCGAGGATGTCACTGACCGCAAACATCATGGTAATGTCCTTGATGCCCACGAATGGTGAGGTGTCGCCTGATGCTGCCGTAGAGAGCATAACCTTCGGGAAGCCGTAGGGGAGTGCTTGTAAAATAGGGGAGCAGGTTGAAGTGCCCTGAGTTCCGCCGAGAGTCACGACGGCATCGATTTTTCCAGCAAGCTGAAGATCGAGGAGTATCTTGGTGGTTCCAGCGACAATGACCGGGCTGGCTTTCTCGCGGCTTGGGCTATCCAAAAGTTCAGCAAGCGTGCTGCCACCGGCCGTAATGACTTCCTCTTTGGAGACGTCAGCGTTGATGGTGGTATCACCAATGACGCTGAGGTCGATCAGAAGAGCCTTACCTCCAAGGCGTTCGATTTCCTGCCGCATGAAGTTGGCTTCATCGGCCTTGGTGTCGAGAGTTGCGAGAATGGCGATTGTTTTCATAGGTCTTATGGGTCCTGTAGGACTTATTTAGAGAAACGCAGTGCCGTAAATTCGTTGGCAGCCTGAGTGACTGCACGCTCAATCGGTAAACGCTCAGTGGATGAACCTGTCCAGAATCCTTGGCCAGATGTATTGTCTAACATATACTGAGCATCCTCTGGGTTTTCCATCGCAGCGCCGTGGCCAACGAGGATAACATCAGGATGAACTTCACGGCACTTCTGGTAGGCGTGTTCGGTTTGTTCGGCTGTTTCCTCGATGGTCATGCCATTGTCGTAGCCTTTGATGCCTCCTTTGGTCGTTCCTGCGTGGTAGCAGAAGATGTGTGGTTTGGCTTCGGCACAGATACGGATGGAGTCTTCAAGAGTGAAGGCAAGTCCAATGCTGACCATGTCCATTTCGTCTTTAGCAAGCTTGAGCATCTCAATTTCGTTATCGATGGTGATACCGGCGGAGGTCATCACCTTGTAGATTTCGGAATCGTGGTCGACGTAGGAAATGGATGGGCCGATATTGGAAACTGAATTCACTCCCATGTCCTTACACTGTTGCAGAACCATGCGCATGTCCTTGAGGGGGTCGTTCGCGTTGAGACAGGCGCAAACGAAGGATTTTCCGGAAAGCGCAGGCATGATGTCCTCGCGGGTGTAGTCGAGAGTTTGTTTGTTTGAATCGAGGATAGGCCACATCATCGACATGGTTCCCATTCCGTTGGAACGAAGGCGTGCTCCGGAGAAGGTGTTGATACAGTCGGTGCCACATTGTTCCTGAAGCTTGGCGACGAGACCGCTACCTGCTGAGGAAATCATGATGGGCAGGCGCTGATCGACTTTTTTCTTCAGATTAGCGAGAATGGTTTCTGTGGAAATACGTTTGGTGATCATAGATAGGTCGTGCTGTTGAATGTATTTGTAGGTGGGATCGCTGAAATTGTCTTGAAAAATCGGTGCAATCTTATGAATAAAATGGTCAGCCGGTTATTTGGCTTTGAAGCGTGCTCGGTATGACGATGGGGGCTCTTTCATGACCCGAGTGAACTCTCGTGAGAAGTGGCTTTGATCGGCAAATCCACAGGCATAGCTGATTTCAGCAAAGCTCTGGGTAGTCTGCACGATCTTGTGGCATGCCTCCTGCACCTTGAGGTGTCGCATGTATTCCTTGGGCGACATGGCAAAGCAGGCTTTGAATTTACGTTGAAAGGAACTAAGTGAGAGGTTGGCGCTTTTTGCCAATTCCGTGATAGCGATGTTATCGCGAAACGACTGATGCATCAGTTTAAGTGAGGATCCAAGTTCATCTGATTGTTGTAGGGATGTGGTGCTTTGGCTGAATGGGCGGGTGACTCCGATAATACCACAGATCTTGCCATGGATATTGAATAGAGGTTTTTTGTTGGTGGTCGACCAATCGACAAATCCGTTTCCAGTTGGCACAAGTTCGACCCGATTGAGGATTGGTTTTCCTGTTTCGAGGATCTCCAGATCAGCCTTTTGAATTGAGTTCACAATGTGATCCGGCATAAAGTCGACGTCCTTTTTGCCAAGAATCTCAGTTCCATGCTCAACGCCGAATAGTTGTAGTAGTCGTTTGTTGAAAGCGACGTATCGAAGTTCTGTGTCTTTGACAAAATAGGTGAATCCCACCAGTTCATCAAAGATGGTGTCGACGTGATGACCTATCTGGTTTTCTTGAAAAAAAACGTCGTCCTGCATGGGGCGATCTGAGCATGGCAGAGCCGAGACGTGAAGCTCTTATTCGGCTAAAAACTTTTGAACCAAGGCATTCATGGCAAGTCCATAAGCCTCTGGCTCGTGATAGCGTGGCGGTAGAACCTCGTTTGCCATTACATTGGGAAGATATGAGGTAATAAGATCTGCTGTGCTCTGAGGGTGAAGTTCATCTCTACCTGTGGTGAGCATCAAGGTTGGATGGGTGATGCTTTGGAGTTCCTCAGGTGAGGAAAAAGGGGAGTCCTGCCACATTTTATAGAGCACAGCCGTTGAGGCGGGGGTGAGGGGTCGTTGAAACATACCGCCGATGGAGTTCGCTACGGGTTTGTTTTCCTGATCGAGTTGCTGGAAATCTGGATCCCCCAATAGTTTCTCACGTGCTGCATCCGTGCCAAGCTCTTCAATCCACTGTCCGACATAGGCGACTAGTTTGAGGTGCTCCGGTTGTTTGATGTGCATCCACGACGGCCGAAGAAGGATGATTTTTTTAAGGCGCTCAGGGTATCTAAGTGCGAGATTCAGGGTGATACCGGAGCCCATGGATAGGCCTCCTATATCTGTGGAGTCGATATCGAGATGATCCATGAGCTCAATGACTTGATCGGCAAAGGTATTAAAATTCAGATCGTTAGGGCTGCAATCCTGGCTGTCACCGTGACCCGGCATGTCAGGGGTGATGACATAACGGCTTGGAAGAGCACCAAATGCTGAAGCTGTCTGACTTGCCCCCGCGCCGAGGCCATGGAGGAATATGAGAGGTGAGTCCGTGGGATCACCAACGGTTTGATAGGAGAGAAGCATCTTGTCCAAATTAGCGCAGCACATACAAAGTCACAGCCAGAACGTGACAGATACTGCCTGCGAGCACGAATAGGTGCCAGACCGCGTGGTTGAATTTGAGTTTTTTCCAGGCGTAAAACACAACGCCGCCTGTGTAGCAAACTCCACCGGCAATGATCAGCACTAAGCCTTCAGTGGGGATTGCCTGTACCAGTGGTCCGATTGCGATGATCGCTAACCAGCCCATCACGATATAGATCGCTGTGGAGATCCAGTGATCACGGTTGTTTTTCATCAGAGCCTTGGTGAGTATACCTCCGATGGCCATAAACCAAACAATGCCAAACAGACTCCATCCCCATGGTCCTCGTAGGCTAACCAGTGTCAGAGGTGTGTAGGTTCCCGCGATGAGGAGATAAATCGCCGAGTGATCGAGGATTTGGAAAAATGACTTCACTCGCGGACCACTGAACGAGTGGTAAAGAGTGGAGGAAAGGTAGAGGAGGATGAGTGTGGATCCAAAAATCGTAGCTCCCGTGACCCTCCATGGATCATTTCCGGAAACAACAACCATGTATACAAGGCCCACCACACTAAGGACGGCACCAATCGCATGGGTGATCATGCTGGCTAGCTCCTCGGAGTGGCTCTCGCAGAGCTCGGAACGTTCTTTGAATGGGTGAAAGGTCATGTTGTGAAAGCTGGGGGGGTAGCTACACGAGCTATCGCTGTTTGGGAAGTCGTTTTCCTTGAATGCGTGCCGCAATCAAATTTTCACAACGCCCGTGAAGACGAAGTTTTTCGCAGCAGGCTTCGATTTTCAACGTCTGCCGCTCAGGTCGGAAGCCCAAGCGCCGGGCTGCACAGTCGTTCATCAGCTGAATGTGTGCGTCTTCGAACTCGAGCACCTTACCGCAGTCGATACAGACGAGGTGATTGTGCGCCGGGCTGTCGACAAAATTTGGATCGTAAGTTTTTTGGTCATCACCAAGATCGATCTCGTGAAGTAGCCCCGCTTCGACGAGTAGCGAAATAGTACGGTACACCGTCGCACGTGACGATCTCGATTGGGTTCTGCGGATTCGCTCCCACAAGTCATCAGCCGTAAAGTGCTCATCCGATGAGAACACAGCATCTACGATGGCGTTTCGCTGAGGTGTGTTACGTAGCCCCTTGGTCTGAATAAACTGTTGGAGTCGCTTCTCAATGGTTGCATCCATGCTGGGACACTATCTAATTCTAGTGCCGCTGGCGAATTGGAAATTTCGACATTGGCATTTTTTTCCTAATGGGCTTGTATACCCCTAATGAAGAGCATGCCATTTGATTTAATAAGGAAACTTCTAATCATTTCCATCGCCGGACTCTTTGCCTCCTGTTCATCCTCGGATGTCATGGAAGTGAGGCAGTTTCACCTAAGCTCGGTTGATCCAGCTAATCGCGATGCTCAGATGGTAAGGGGTGAACAGTCATATCGGTTACGTGGTGCAGTTACTCTCGAGGAGCGTCAGGCACGGCTTGGTCAGTATTATACAGTAAGTTGGAAGAATGAAGGTAGCTCGTCGGGTCAACTAAAAATCGTCATGGACTACCAGCAGACAGCTACTGGGTCTAGGGCTCTGCGTATGAGCCGTGATTTGCCGACTGATAAAGCAACGGGTAAGGTCGAATTCAAACTGACAGGGGAGGCCTATCGTGTCGGTGGTAGGGTTCTGTCATGGCGAATCAGAATGATGAATGGTAACAAGATCATCGCTGAAAAAAGATCCTACCTCTGGAGGTAATTGATTTGAGAGTTGGCAAGTGTGCCAAATCGTGGGACGAATTGGCATGGCACGTTTTACAGATAAAGTTGCAGTAGTTACCGGCGCAGGTCGGGGAATCGGATTGGAAATCGCTAAGGCATTTGCTGCCGAGGGCGGAAAGGTCGCGGTAGTAAGCCGTAGTGCAGGAAGTTGCGGTGGCGCAGCCGATGCGATCAACGCTGAATATCCAGGCGTGGCCAAGGCATATGCCGTGGATATCTCCGACCACGTAGCCGTGCAGGCGATGGGGAAAGAAATCATTGCCGACTTCGGATCCGTCAATATTTTGGTAAATAATGCAGGTGTCACCCGTGACGGTCTGCTCATGCGCATGAAGGACGAGGACTGGGACACCGTACTAGATACTAACCTCAAAGGAGCATTCAACACGGTCAAAGCCTTTCAGCGTAATATGATGAAAGCTGCTGATCCTCGTATCATCAACATCAGTTCCGTGATCGGTCTTATCGGTAACGCAGGTCAGGTCAACTACGCTGCGAGTAAGGCGGGTCTGATAGGTTTCACCAAATCCGTCGCCCGTGAGCTCGCAGGTCGTAAAGTCACCTGCAACGCCATCGCTCCTGGATTCATCGCCACCGATATGACTGATGAACTTAATGACGATCAAAAAGAAGCCATTGTTGGAAACATTCCACTGAAGGAAATGGGGAACACCGCAGACATCGCGGCACTCACACTCTTCCTCGCCAGCGCTGAAGCTCGCTACATCACCGGTCAGGTGGTCGCCAGCGATGGCGGAATGACGATGTAGTCTTCCTGACGCCTAATCCCTGACACCCGCCACCTGATCCCATGGAACTCCTGCTCATTCGTCATGCTAAGGCTGAGTCCTACGCGATTAGTGATCCGGCTCGAGCACTGACTGACAAGGGCAGGGAGCAAGCTGAGAAAGTGGGGGAGTTTTTGCAAACCCATCTGCTTGTGCCGGATGTAACTTTGGCGAGCCCTTTGGTGCGAGCTAGGGAAACGGCTGAGATCTTTTGCAAATCGGCTGGAGCTGATGGGCCGATCATCGAACCGTGGCTTGCCTGCGGTATGCGACCATCGTCAGCGATGAAAGAGTTATCCGCTTACACGGACTTTCAACGGGTTGCAATCGTTGGACATGAACCTGACTTTTCCTGCCTCGCTGAGTGGTTGCTAGGTGGTCAGGCAGGAGGTATCCATGTGCCTAAGGCCTCAATGATTTTATTCAGTAACGTCCGCCCACCTTCGCAAGGTGCTTATTTGGAAATGATGGTTCCTGTTAGCTCAATGTAGGGTAAGTTTGAAACTTGCCGACAACTCAAGGAATAATAAACCTTTACAGGCATCGTCCCATATCCTGTCGGCAAGTTGCAAACTTACCCTACTTAACGCGGGATTAATACGAGGTAATTCCGCACGGCCTTATTTAAAAACGTCCGATGGGTTTTGTTACCATTTTTTACATACGGCCCAGCCCAGAGATCAGATGAACGTCCTCCATCGAGATTGACGGCTGTATGGATTTTAAATCCAGCTGGGGATGTTCCTGCTAGAGCTCGCGACAGAGCGTCAAGGGTGCAGGACTCGGCGTATCCGATTGCCCAGTGATTCTTTCCATTCCATGCGATGAAACTGCGGGGTCGGCTACTTGTTTGTGATAAGCCAGAGATGGGCCTGGCTCTTTCAGCAAGCATAGGGCCTGTTTGAAGGAGGTTGTATGCATGAGGGGCGATATTTGATGATCTATATTGCTCACGACGAATGATCGCGCTGCCAGCCTTACTGGAAACAAACATGCCCGCTCCGAGTGATGACTTATTGATGTAGCCGCGCTTGGTTCCTGTCTCGATCACGAGTCCGAGAGGTTTTCCCTCGGGAGTAAAAAAACCACCGTTGATAGCTGCTAGTCCGCGGTAGGTTGTAGCCGCGGATTTGGCATCGATCCATCTAGAGCCAAGCCCATTTTGTTGGTCAGCAACGCGAAGCTGATGTTTGCGACCATCAAAGGAAACCATCGATAAGATCACCCCATTACGCGATGTACGATGATGGGCTAGAGCGATTTTTTTTTGCGGCGGAACGATCTTCACAACCGACGGCGCTAGGATTGGTTTCTCTGCACCCTCTGTTATCTGAGGTGGGTTTGTCAGCGGTCTATCTGGCGCAGGGGTTACGTGCGTATTCGAGCGGTTAGCACAGCCTATCACGGTGAGACCACAGAAAATTAATACCAAGCGGAGCATAACAAGATGTTGCCCTATTTATGACCAATCGCAAGGAGGGTTTGGAAATGAGGTGCCTCACTTTCCTTATCCACAATGGTAGTCTCGATTTCTTTGAATCCTGCCTTTTCCATCATCTTATAAAGTTCAACTTCGGAAAAACCTAACCAGGTGTCGGCATACAGTTCTTTGGCTTGGTCGAAGCTGTGTTGTAGAAGATCGAGGATGACCAGTTTCCCACCCGGCGCTAACAACTTGTGTGCTGCGAATAGCGCTTTCTCAGGATGCTCTGCATGGTGGAGGGCTTGGGAGAAGATGGCTAGATCAACCGAGTTGTCGTCGATAGGGGGCGCCTCGATATCTCCGAGGCGATATTCCAGATGTGATAGGCCGTGTTCCTTGGCGAGATTTTTCCCAAACTCGACCATGTTAGGCGCGTTATCGATGGCGATCACCTTTTTGGCTCTAGGTGCAAGCAATTGAGCCAGTGTTCCTTCACCAGCTCCTAGATCTGCCACGACATCATAGTTTAGAATTTTCAGCATCGCCTCAGCCAATGATTTCCAAGACCGCCCCGGTACGTAGCGCTTACCAAATTTCCCAGCCAAGTCATCGAAATACGCACGGGTCTTGTCGCGGCGTTTTCTAAGGATATGCGACAGCGTCTTTGAGTCGGCCGCCACCTCAGGGATCTCGCCTTCTGCCTGACGTGCCACTTCCATCAGCGCATCAGGTGCGGAAATGGCGTAGACGTTGTTTTTTCCGGATCGGGCACTCGTGACCAAACCTTCTTGCCTCAGCTGAGACAATTGAGTCGATATACGGCTTTGTCCCATACCCAGGATTTCCTGAAGCTCTGCTACATTGAGCGATTCATCGGCCAGAAGTAGCAAAATGCGGATTCGAGTAGGGTCTGAGAGAAGTTTTAAGGATTTAAGAATTGACGGCATGGGAATATGGTTTAATTAAACGCATCAACGTATCGCGATTTATTGATACAACAAATTAAACCCATGAGCAAAACATTTATTTTCTCCTCCGAATCCGTCACTGAAGGTCACCCAGACAAAGTCTGTGATACAGTTTCCGATGCCGTACTTGATGCATGTCTCGAACAAGATATCAACAGTCGAGTAGCTTGCGAGACCTTTGTTAAGGACAACGTCGTCGGCCTAGCCGGTGAAATTACCACGAATGCACAGTTCGACTACGGCACCGTGGTTAAAAACACCCTGAAAGAAATTGGCTACGATGCCGATTACGCAAACGGCACCGACTACTCTTATACTTGTAAGTTTGAAAAAGGAGCGTTCCTCATGAACATGCTTGGTCAGCAGTCGCCTGACATCGCTCAAGGAGTCGATGCCGCAGCTGCAGCCGACAAGGACACCGATGAGCAAGGTGCTGGCGACCAGGGAATTATGTTTGGTTACGCCACCAATGATACAGCAGAGCTCATGCCTGCCGCGATTCACTACTCACACCTGCTTGGTTACGAACTTACCAAGCTTCGTAAGGATCGGACACACACATGGCTTCGCCCCGACTCTAAAACGCAGGTCAGTATCGAATACGTCAACGGCAAGCCTAACCGATTTACTTCAGTTGTCATCTCGACCATGCACGCTAAGGAAATTTCCACTCAGGAAATCCGTGACTTACTCAAGCGCGACCTGATTGAAAAACACCTCCCTGGTGAACTCCTCACCCCAGAGACCGATATTCTCATCAACCCAACCGGACTCTTTGTGATCGGTGGTCCCGAAGGCGATGCCGGTCTTACTGGACGGAAAATTATCGTCGATACCTACGGTGGCATGGGTCGTCATGGTGGTGGTGCTTTCTCAGGAAAAGATCCATCCAAGGTAGACCGCTCAGCCGCTTACATGTGCCGCTGGGTTGCCAAGAATATCGTCGCAGCAGGTCTCGCAAACGAATGTGAACTTCAGCTAGCCTACGCAATTGGCCATCCACATCCCGTCAGCGTTAACGTCAACACCTTCGGAACGGCTGAAATCGATGAAGTGAAAATCGAGGCAGCCGTCAACGAAGTGTTCTCCTTCAAACCTGCCGACATCATCTCTCAACTCGACCTCCTTCGCCCTTTCTACGGGAAGACAACTAACTACGGCCACTTCGGTCGTGAGAATGCTGGCCTACCATGGGAAGAAACCAACAAAGTCGATGAACTGAAAGCAGCCCTATAAACTTCAAATACCCAATTAACATTATGAGCAATACAACATTAGAAAAAGGAATCGACCACAAAGTCGCTGACATCACTCTCGCCGACTTCGGCAGAAAAGAAATAGACATCGCCGAGCACGAGATGCCCGGTCTCATGCAAACCCGCGCCAAGTATGGCCCCGAGAAGCCACTGCAAGGTGTTCGTATCATGGGCTCGCTGCATATGACGATTCAGACGGCTGTTCTGATCGAAACCCTCGTCGACCTCGGTGCCGACGTGCGTTGGGCATCATGTAATATTTTCTCAACCCAAGACCACGCTGCCGCTGCGATTGCTGAGGCCGATGTTCCTGTGTTCGCCTGGAAGGGTGAAACTCTCGAAGAATTCTGGTGGTGCACTTGGCAGGCGCTTAAGTTCCCCGGCGACAAAGGTCCTGAACTCATCGTTGACGATGGCGGAGACGCCACTCTTCTCCTTCACAAAGGATACGAGATGGAAAACGGATCTGACTGGGTCAACGAGCCAACCTCTAATGAAGAAGAAGGTGTTATCAAAAACCTCCTCAAAAGCATCGCTGTAGAGCATCCCGGTATTTTTGTTGAGATTCTTAAAGACTGGAAGGGCGTTTCAGAAGAAACCACCACTGGTGTTCACCGTCTCTACGAAATGGCTAAAAACGGAACGCTTCTCGTTCCAGCTATTAACGTTAACGACTCTGTTACCAAGTCTAAGTTCGATAACCTTTACGGTTGCCGTGAGTCACTTGTCGATGGCATCAAGCGCGCTACTGACGTTATGATCTCAGGAAAAGTCGCCGTTGTCTGCGGATATGGTGATGTTGGTAAAGGCTGTGCCCAAGCCCTCCGTGGTCAAGGTGCACAAGTTGTTGTTACCGAAGTTGATCCTATCTGTGCGCTCCAAGCTGCGATGGAGGGTTACCGTGTTCTCACTGTTGAAGACACACTCGGATGGGGAGACATCTACGTCACCACCACGGGTAACTTCAACATCATCCGCCTTGAGCACATGGAGAAGATGAAGGATCAAGCCATCGTTTGTAATATCGGTCACTTCGATAACGAGATCCAGCTCGATAACCTCAATAAAGCTGAGGGTGTCGTCAAACTTAACATCAAGCCACAGGTAGATAAGTATACTTTCCCAACCGGAAATGCCCTCTACATGCTTGCTGAAGGTCGTCTTGTAAACCTCGGATGTGCCACAGGTCACCCAAGCTTTGTGATGTCTAACTCCTTCGCTAACCAAACACTTGCCCAGATTGATCTTTGGAAAAACAAAGACACCTACAAGGCTGGTGAAGTAATGGTGCTTCCTAAGTATCTCGATGAAGAAGTCGCCCGACTTCACCTCGACAAAATTGGTTGTAAACTCACCACGCTTACCCAGGAGCAAGCCGATTACATTGGTGTGCCTCAAGAGGGGCCATATAAGCCTGAAGCTTACCGCTACTAACGTCATTACGTTGGTAATGAGTAGGTCAAAGTTGATTTACCCAGCCCTCGTTGCCTCACGGCAGCGAGGGCTTTTTATATGGAGTGTGGGTTTGTAACCCGCATCTAACCAAGTCCCAAGCTTGCCGATAACATGAAAAATCGTCCTACTAATCACTAGCGTTTTTGCGTAATTGATTCTCAACTAATTACATTGATATGATTGTGTTATATGTTGTTAAAAAAATACGGTTTTTTCCCTATAGGTAAATTTTAACGCATAGATCAGGGGCATTGCTAATTAATGAACTAATCGTAGATCATGGGCGAGCAGTATGATTCCATGAATCCAACTAAAAACAACAACCCCTAGCTAACATAAAATCATGAAACTAACTCCATCCCTCCTACTCGGTGCAGCACTCCTGTCCTCGAGTTTATTGATCTCCTGCGGGGAGAAAAAAGAAGAAGCCTCAGGTGATTCTAATGCTGAAAATGTAGCGGTTACAGATACGCCTGACTCTTTGGGCGATGAAATGATCGTTCAGATGAACGCTCTCGCTGATGCTCTGATATCGGCCACGGATAAAGCAAGCGCAGAAGCCGCTGTGATGAAAATCGATGGCGTTGGCGAGGAAATCGGTAAAATCGCAGCGCGTATGGACAAGCTGGAAACGCCTTCTGATGAAGTAAAGTTGGCACTTGATGCTAAAATGGATAAGGGCAAGGAGGCGATGGACGCTAAAATGAAAGGTGCCATGGGAACCATTATGCAGAATGAAGAAGTGGCTGGAATTCTTGGACCTGCGATGGAGAAATTTGGCAAGGGCATGAAAGAACATGACAAAGTGTTTGAGCGCTTTGGTAAGAAAAAGTAACCGCTCAAACACTGAACGCGATCAACAGCTTAGCCATGCTTCTTCCTTAGATGTGATGGAAGTATGCCTAACTGATCGCGATACTTCGCGATCGTCCTGCGGGCAACCTTGATGCCCTTGGACGCGAGCTGTTTCTCGATGGCTGTATCAGAGAGAGGCTTGGCTGTATCCTCATTAGCAACGAGTTGCTGGATAGCATCGCGGACACCAGTGTTGGAAATCTCGGTGCCTTGTTTGGTGGTGTAACCCGAGGCGAAAAAGGCCCGTAACTCCATCAGCCCATGTGGGGTGAGGATATATTTTGCCGAAACAGCTCTGGAGATGGTCGCTGCGTGGACGCCGATGGTTTCGGCAACGTTATGCATGGTCATGGGGCGAAGCTTACCCACTCCGTATTTAAGGAAATCAGGCTGACGTTTGATGATCTCGGTTCCAATCTTCAGTAGCGTTTCCTGTCGTTGACTAACAGCATTAATGATTTGTCGCCCCTCATGGATATTATCGCGCAGGTATTTGCGTGCTTTGGGGTCGGAGTTTAGTTTGGTCAACAGATCCTTGTAGTGATTACTGATTCGGATGTTTGGAAGGTGGTCTCCGGTGAGGTGTGTGTAATATTCGCCATCGCGGTCACGGCGTATTTCAATGTCGGCACTGACATGTGGGTTAGATGTAGCATCAAAGGCTGCGCCGGGGTCGGGGTTGAGTAACGCGATGCGTTCAGATGCTTCAATGATTGCTTCCTGGGACACACCCAGCGCTCTTGTGATGTTGGAGAAACGACGTCTGGCTAGGTCATCGAGGTGTTGATCCACGATGCGACATTCAAGTGATCCGCCACGGCCTAGAAGTTGCAACTGTAGAAGTAGTGACTCGGTTAGGTTTTCCACAGCAACACCTGTCGGATCGAATCCTTGAATCAGCGACTGGGCAGAGCGGAGTTGTTTGAGGGTAAAAGGGGATAGCGGTGCGAGAGTTTCAATGGAGTCTTCAAGAAAGCCTCGTTTATCGATACAGCCGATGATGTGCTCGGCTGCCATGTATTTTTCATTATCGACCGCTGCGCGGTTAAGTTGATCAAGGAGATGTTGCTGGAGCGTTTTGGGGGCGACAATAGAGTTGTAGAGAAATTCGCGACGCTCCTCGTCGTCAGCGGTGTGCTGCCGGTTCCCATGCATCAGGATTTGATCCTCGCGCCAGGAGTCGTCGAATTCCGAGAGATTTTCATAATCAACCTCTGCATCTGGGGCAGGGGTGTCGTCGAGTTGGTCTGTATCCTCGGTTATTTCCAATGTGGGGTTCATTTCAGCCACCTGATTGAGAAGCTGGGAGAGCTCGAGGGTATTCGCCTGAAGGATATTCAAGCTCTGTCGCATCTGAGGCGAGAGAGTTTGTTGCTGGCTCAGATTCTGACTGAGTCCGTGTTGGATACCAGGAGGCATAATAGAGCGCGTGATTCACATAAGGTAAGAGGCGCGCCGGAATATAGAACGAAAACGGGGTGTTTTCATAGTTTATTTAGCAGTTTCCATGCCATTATTCTGAAAACTTTGTTTTCAGCCGTCGATAGAGAGTGGGCAAGTTGCCGGTCAGAGGGGCGGTGTTGCGCCAATGAATGATTCACCGACCCATGGCTCCTCTCAAAACAATAATTCTTAGCCGTAAGTATGCTCGATGTAACCCAAAGCTTAGGAGTCACTCTCTATTTTAACCTGAAAAAATCTTCAGCTGATGACTCCTTTTTTCTGAACTTGCCTAGTCTATCTCTTTATTTTACTCTAATTTTTCTGTGTCAAAATCAAATCGACTTTTCAACAAAGGGTTCTGCGCTCTATTAGTGACGCAATTATTCGGGGCCGTTAACGACAGTGTTCTCAAGCAGGTGATCATCCTGGCCGTCGCCTCCGGAGGAATCTGGGCGAACCAGTTAGGGGATGGCGGGCAGGCCTACGTGGCTCTGTGTCTGACGATTCCTTTTATCCTTCTGTCTGGAATTGCAGGACAAATTGCGGATCGCATCAGCAAGAGCCGAATTACAGTCTTCGCCAAGTTGGCTGAAGTGGGCATTGCGGCGGTGGCTCTCGGAGCCTTTCTTGCGCATAATCTGTGGGCGTGTCTCGGGGCACTTGTTCTCCTTGCGATTCAAAGTGCGTTTTTTGGCCCAGCCAAATATGGAATGATTCCCGAGTTGGTGAAGGATAAGCATCTCAGCCAGGCCAACGGATCGATCAACATGTTCACCAACCTCGCCGTAATCGGTGGAACCCTCTTGGCGGGAACGGTTTATACCAGCTACGCTTCAGGGTTTGCCGGGAATGATTCCTCCTCTGTTTTGAAGCCTGCTATGTTTTGGATTCCGGGAGTGGTCCTTATGGTCATCGCGATTGTTGGTCTCTTGCCGGCACTCTTTCTGCCGAAGCTGAAGTCTTACGATCAATCTCTGCCCATCGACTTCAACCCCTTTCGCCCTTATATGCAGGCGCTCAAGGAAATGTCGCATTCGTCCCTGTTGTTGGTTGCCTTTGCGTGGGCATTTTTCTATTTACTCGGGATGATGGCGCTTCTGATCCTTCCAGATTTCAGCGGGCTATTGCAGATCAGTCCCGAAAAAAATAACAACCTCCTTGGCGTTCTAGGAATCACGATTGGATTGGGAAGTGTGGTGGCTGGGTTGATTTCCGGAAAACACATCGAACCTCGACTCATTCCAGTGGGGGCAGTGGGGATGACTTTGTTCTTTATTCTCCTTGGAGTGGTTCCGTTGAATTTTTGGGTCGTGGCGGGCCTTTTAGGAGGGGCTGGATTTTTTGCCGGATTTTACATCGTGCCCCTGCAGTCACTTTTGCAGCACCTTTCACCTGCAGATGAAAGGGGGCGTTTCTTGGGCACTGCCAACGCTCTTTCGTTTGTCTTCAGCTCGATCGGGGCTGTCCTGGTCCGTGTTTTTCGCAAAGATCTTGCGATGCCGGCCAATGAAGTATTTCTTGCGATCGGTGGGCTTGCCATGGTGGGAACTGGAGTTCTACTGTGGCGGATTCGGAAGCTTCTGAGCGATCCCTCTTTGCGAAAGGCCACTACGGAAGATACGGAAGACTAAGTTATGTCTGCCAACGTAGGAGCTCTGCATGCCCCCCGTAACCTTCCACGCGCTTTAGCTAATAGTAAGTAGTGAAAATCAAACAGTGGTGGACCAAAAGCACTGGCTTACCTGATCGATCAGTGTGGAGACTGAAAAGGTCAAATTAATCAACCAACTTCGAGGATCGGTGAATCGTCTCAATTATTTCCTACACACTTCTGCGTGACAAAAACAGGTGGCTTGGTGCATAATACAGCCATGGCAATTGAAATTGAATACTGCGAGCAATGAAACTACCGTCCTGAAGCCGACCGTGTGTCGGCTGAAATTACCGAGTCTACAGGGAGTAATGTAATGCTCGTTGGAGGAGGTGGTGGAATATTTGAGATCCGACAGGATGGTAAACTCCTTTGGAAGAAAGAACGTGGTGGTACTTTCCCAACTGATGGCGAGGCACCGGCTCTGTTTTCTAAGTAAAAAATATAACCCATGAAACTGATCAGACATGGCGAGCCAGGTAGGGAACGCCCAGGCGTAATTCTTTCAAATGGAAAGAGGATCGACGCATCTGATGAATTCAGGGAGTTCGACGAAGGTTTTTTCGCCTGCGGTGGACTAGAATCCTTGAGGAGTTGGATTGATGACGGTTGCCAGGGCGGCAGGGAGATAGCGTCTGATGTAAGACATGGCGCTCCAGTGACACGACCATCAAAACTTGTTTGTGTCGGTAAAAATTACGCCGACCACGCCAAGGAATTTGGAGGTGGTGTTCCTGACGAGCCAGTGCTGTTTATGAAGGCTACCACCGCTTGCTGCGGCCCATTTGATGATGTAATTCTACCCACGGGCAGTAAAAAATTGGACTACGAAGTCGAGCTCGCAATTATCATTGGGAAAACAGCGAGGAATGTTAGGGAGGATGAATCGATCGGATACATCGCTGGTTACACCATTCTCTGCGATTACAGCGAACGAGCTTGGCAAAAAGAGCACAGTGGCCAGTGGGTAAAAGGAAAGAGCTCAGATACATTTGCACCCTTTGGGCCATACCTAGTTACCACTGATGAGCTTACCGAACCGCAAAGCCTCTGCCTATGGACCAAAGTCAACGGTGAGAAACGCCAAAACGGATGGAGTGGTGATATGATGTTTGGTGTGGCTCATCTGGTGAGTTATATTTCCAAATTTATGACCCTTCTTCCTGGTGACATCATCGCCACTGGGACTCCTGCCGGTGTGGGTATGGGAATGACACCGCCTCGTTTCCTATCTGCCGGAGACCAAGTGGAGCTTGGAATCGAAGGTATAGGCACCATGCGTCAACGCGTGATTCCAGAAGCCTGATACGGTCCTACGTTACTGGGGTCCTGCGTCCTTACGGCACTGGCACGCGGGCAAGGATACGATCGATGATTGTGTCCGTAGTAATATCCTCAGCTTCAGCTTCATAGCTGGGAAGGATACGGTGTCTGAGAATGTCGTGTGCTAGGTCCTTGACGTCCTGTGGAGTCACAAAGGCGCGCCCAGCCATGAAGGCTTTGGCTCGTGATGCGAGAGCTAAGTTAATCGTAGCCCGTGGCGATGCACCTACACGAATGAGGTTTTTTAAACTGGTGTCAACCTTGGCTGGGTATCGAGTGGTATGCACAAGTTCAACAATATATTTACGCACTGCTGGATCGATATAGATGCTGTTTACCAGATGGATGCTTTTTTCAACGGTAGGGATATCGACTACAGTTGAGGTTAGATGCACGGGCTCAGAAGTGGCCATTCGATCAAGAATCAGAAGTTCTTCATCGCGGCTTGGATAGTTGACGGTCACCTTAAGGAGAAATCGATCTAGCTGAGCTTCAGGTAACTGATAGGTGCCTTCCTGATCAATCGGGTTCTGAGTTGCTAAAACAAGAAATGGGTCGGGTAGGGGGTAAGTGGTATCTCCAATCGTCACTTGGCGTTCCTGCATCGCCTCAAGTAGAGCTGATTGAACTTTCGCCGGTGCTCGGTTAATTTCGTCAGCTAGAATGACATTACTAAAAATAGGACCAAGTTTAGCCGAGAAGGTTGCCTCACGAGGATTGTAGATCATCGTGCCTAATAGATCGGAGGGTAATAAATCCGGAGTAAACTGAATTCTGGAGAAATCCGTATGAATACATCCTGAGAGGGCTTTGATGGCCAATGTTTTTGCCAATCCAGGGACACCTTCCAGTAAGATGTGTCCCTTACATAGGAGCCCTACGATTAGACGGTCAACGAGATCAGCTTGCCCTACCAATACCTTGCCCATTTCCTCTTTGACGACGGGAACCCATTGGCAGGCTTGAGTGATGTTATTTGAAAGTTCTTGGTTGTTCATGGAATGACGTGTGTATTCTCCAAAGATTTGCCAAGGGTGCAACGGTGAATAACGAATAATACTTAGATTACTTGCGCATCTTCAACTTCTTTTGTTTAGACAGGACTGATTATGAGGTATAGTAGTCTATCTATGAAAAGCAGATGTATCTTTTGTATTTGTGCAGTTTGGGCAACAGCCATCGCCATATTGTTTCCAGTAACCGTAAACGCTCAACGCCTTCCCGGTATGAGTGACGACCCTTGGTTGGGTTATTTTTCTGGCTATACACGCAAAAATTTTGAATTTGGTATCAATAACGAGGGCCAAAGTGAAATTTACCTGCTAGGACAAAGAAATAAGAAACGGATAGGGCTAACGCGGACTATTAAAATCTATGCCGAAGTTCATGTTGAAACGGCACCGGGTAAGTTTAGCGTCAAACGTTTCAAGGATAATGAAGGCTTCTCTACCGAGATGAAACCTGGGCTCGATCATAAAGAGGCCAAATTTACAGCGGAAACTTCAGGCGATGCCAAAGTAGAAATCACAGTGAAATATGATCGTAATCGAATTATTATGGATGGTCGAATCCTCGATAGAGGAACTCTAAAAGACGGTAAACTTTACTTGGTCTATAAGGTTAAGGTTCCCGCCATGTATGGTAGAACCTACGACAGTGCCGACGAAAGAAAACTTAAAAACGTTATGCGTAGGGACAAGTTCAGGTTTATCCGCGCGGAGAATGAAAAACGTGTCTCGCTTAAAACTTACGCAGAACTCGATCTTCGAGATGACGACAAAGCCAAAGGGGGGGTCACAGAAATCACCGTCGATATGAGTGCTCAGGAAGGCAACGTGTTTATCTTTACTACCTTGGATGAGACTGGCGTAATCGAGTTGGAAAACAAATACTTCGACAAAAAAGCCCCCCTGTGGAAAGGCTACACGGTGATGTGGAAACGTGAATTTATCGAGACTGAGGACGCCTCAAAAGGCGATTCTAAGGCCAAGCCAACTCAAGGTATTTCACCCTTTGTTATCGAGATTAAATAGCGGAAACGCCCGAGACAATGTGAGATTCAGAACGTTAGAAATTTTAAATTTTCTGACGGGTTCCACTACCGGGAGTCTTAGCCTAGTGAAGTGCAGCTGCAGCTGCCTTTACTTCAGTAAAGTAAACACGCATCACGCCCCACCCTTGGCTTGATGCTGATTCTATGCTGGCACTGCCACCCATGAAAGCGTGGCGGAGCACATTCCGTCGTTATGTTCCTCAGTTGATAGGGCAGGTCGCAACACCTGCCGTGTGGTCGACTGAACGAGTTTTAAATCGGAGTGCTCCGCCACGTATTGTGGCAATATACTAAGCCCATTGCTTGATATCTATGGAATTTATGTGAATGCTGATAATATAAATCTACTGGATTGATTTTTCATAGACTACAGAGTAGGCCGTCTCATTGAGATACTCTCTCTGACAGCTTAATTCATGAATGTAGCCCACTATTCAAGATTCATTATTCTATGCATCTGCTTATCATCAGAACTGTCTGCAGGGGCATACGATGCAACACCACTACGTGGAGCTCTTTCACCGGAACCCTATTTTCAAACAAGTCTTGGACGCGAAAATCATCGTTTCGAGAATGCTGTAATTAATCGATACCGACTATACGGCTTTTATGCACGTCAAGCTGAGCATCATTTAAAATTGAATGAAATCCCCGATCTTCTATTGCCCTATCCAGGACTGGAAGGTGGACGACGTGGTCATTGGGGGAATACCAACGAAAAACTCTCGAGCGCCATTCTTAACAGAACAGAGGAGCCTAGATACCACCGTTTGGTAAATCGTAGCCCCAAGGGGAATCAATATGTTTGTGTGTCACACAAAGATACACAGTCTGTTTGTTTGTTTTCAAATTCGTCTCCGTCGATGATTAAGGTCATTTTAAATGCGGAACTGAGTGCTCCCATACACGCATTTTCCCATAAGGTGGATCGGTTTGGATTTGCGATGACATCCAAAGGTCAGGATTACTTGATTAACCGAGGCACTGAATGGCACCAAGGGTTAAAGAAAGCTGTAGCAGTGATCAACGATGGTTATCATCTCTATGAAGGGAAGGTTATCTTCAGGAGAATCGTTGGCCAAATATCATTGTTAGATTACCCCTCGGTTTCTTGCCACGACACCACGGCCGTCTATACTAGATATCTTGAGTGGCAGGGGAATACCCCAGCCCTGAATTTCCCTCTACCAATAGAAGTTCAGTTATTGAAAAACCCAAAAATTAAAATCACTAAAAGTGGGGGCGCTTGGCTCGCCGTGGTTAGCGATGGGACTCGTCAACTCACTCACAGGGTCAGAAGCTCTGAGAAGATGAGTAATGTCTCACTTCGCGCAGAAGCCGGTAAGATTTGGGTATCCTTTCCTGCCTTGAAAAAGGGCACCATGATTCAAATGTCCTCTTGGATATCCTCAACAGCCGATAAGCAGGTCTCGATTCCCGACATTCAAACTGTGAAACTTTCATCCTATCTTAATGGGGGAGCACGTTATTTCACGAAGGATATTACTGTCAAAGGTACTGTGAACGCCGATCCTGCAGCTCAAGGATCGGCCTATGAAATCGATGACATTCCCGTGCCTTCGGAAAATCCTTACGGCACACCCATGACCACCTGCGGGTTGACTTTTGCTGAAGATGGAAGTGCTTATATTTCAACCCTCGTAGGCGATGTCTGGAAGGTCACTGGACTTAATGCTTCATTGGACGATGTGAAATGGCAGCGGTTTGCGTCTGGTTTAAACTCTCCTCTAGGTATGGAAATGGTCGACGGTGTGCTGCACGTGCTCACCCAGCATAAGATTTTACAATTGCATGACATTAACAAAGACGGCGAAGCGGATCTTGTGAAACCTTTCACCAAGGGTAACTTTCCTTCCGGTCGTTTACACGACTTGCGCCGTGATGCAAAGGGCAACTTCTACTGTAGTCATGTGAGTGGTATATATCGCATCAGCCCAGACGGTAAAATCATCGAGAAGGTTTCAAGCGGTTCACGAAATCCCCTCGGAATTGGCGTGCGTTCCGATGGCTTGGCTCTTTCGGATTCATCGGAAGGGAATAAATCTAACGGAACTTGTTCGATCTTTGAATCCTACCACCCAGAAAATGAGAAAACTGCGGCAAAAAACCGAAGGGTTCTATACCTGCCACGTGGAATCGATAACTCACCAGGGAGCCGTATCTTTATGAACAGCTCTAATTTTGGCCCACTTGGAAAAAGCATCATGGGCGTTAGTTATGGAACTGGTCGCATTTATCAGATCATGAGAGATCCCAACCACGGTAGTCCTCAGGCTGCTTTGAGGCTTCTTCCTGGAGAGTTTTCCAGTGGTGCTGCCCGTCTTGCCTCCAACCCGAAAGATGGACAGCTCTACGTCGTGGGGCTTGATGGGTGGGGGGATTTCGGCACCACAGAAGGCTGCTTCCATAGGGTGCGCTACTCAGGTAAGGATGAACTCTTACCATTGTCCTGGAAAGCCTACAACAATGGCTTGTCGGTGCGATTCAACATCCCCGTCGACCCTAAAAGCATCAGCCGCGAAAAGCTCTTTCTCCAGCAGTGGAACTACACAGACTCACTTCACACCTACGGTTCGGCTGAGTATTCTGTAAAAGATCCTAGTAAGTTAGGACATGATAGAGTGAAAGTAGCTTCGGTTTACTTTTCAGAAGATCGCAAGGAAATGTTTATCAATGCACCAGATGTCCTTCCTTCCATGTGCACTCAGATCTACGGACAGCTTAAATCAATTACCGGCGTCGAGCTTACGCTGGATCTCTATGCCACGATCAATGAGTTACCCAATCAGTCACTGAAAGGAAGGCCAGCACTAAGCACAAAACAACGTCGTTTAGTAGTTCCTTACAAGAAAAGCAACGGCAACACCTACGCCACCATCACAGGGTTCTTCGACAAACTTGCTGGAAGGGATTTAATAAAACGCCCTGTCGGTCCCGTGGTAGCCTATAAAAACAATGAGCTGAATTACGCATGGGTTCATAAAAATATTATCGTTGGGAACGCCTGCATCGCGTGCCATGGGCCTAATACAAAATATGATTTCGCCACCTACGAATCGCTGATGAAGGCCATTGATCTGAAACATCCTGATAAAAGCCACCTACTTGGTATGATGGCGTCGAAAAGCATGCCATTATTTCCGATGCCCACTGTGGCACCAGAAATGCAGAAGGCTCTGCGCACGTGGATTCAAATGGGAGCACCCAAATAAGAAACTACACAAGCATAAAAAACACGACACTCCATCGGCCTCATCAATGGCTCCTATCTATGACTTAGTAGTCAGGGCTCTCAATGCTTTGATTCTTACTGACATCGGAGGGTGCGAGTAATCGAGGAATACAGGCAGAGGGTGAGGGGTTAAATTGGAAAGGTTATCAGCGGCGAGCTTCTTGAGTGCTTTGATTAAGTGATCGGGCGTGCCTTGAATTTCGGCCGCATAGGCGTCGGCTTCAAACTCGTGTTTTCTACTGGAAAGGTTTCCGATCACCGAAAGCACACGGCTCACGGGGGAGAATAGAAGCATGAAAAACACCAGCCCGGCAGCGGTTGATATCTGCTCTTTGTTCATGCCGAAGGCTTCAAACAAGCCTTGGGCGAAGGCGCTATCCTTATCAGTGACCAAACCAAGCAGGAAGAAAACAACTGCCGTTTGCACAAAGGAGAAAATCATACGCTGGATGATGTGCTTCTTTTTAAAGTGACCAACTTCATGAGCAAGAACGCCTAACAATTCATCGGTTCCATGGTTCTCGATCAATGTATCAAACAAGGCGATTTTCTTTCTTTTACCAAAGCCCGTGAAAAAGGCATTGGACTTAGTTGATCGCTTGGATCCATCCATGACGTGAATTTCAGTCAGCGGAAAATCACACTTCTTGGACATCTCTTGGATGCTTGATTTCAACTCACCATCTTCCATGGGTTTGAATTTATTGAAGAGGGGGAGGATAAACGTAGGTGCGAGATAAGTCATCAGCAGCTGGAAGGCTGTAAAGGCTAGCCATGCCCATAGCCAGGCATTATCCACAGTTCCAAAGATCCACAAGACCAACGCCAGCAGAGGTACACCAAGTGCTACGGCAAGAAGCAATCCTTTGATCTGATCGATCACAAAGGTCTTCGGTGTGGTTTTGTTAAATCCAAATCGTTCTTCAATGACAAAGGTATCGTAGATTTGGAAGGGTAGACTCAAGAGTGTGTTTCCTACAAATAGAACGCCAATAAACGCGAGCCCTGTAACGGTATCACTCCACTGATAGTCCCGTAGCCATTCATCGAGCCAGCCGAAGCCACCAATGAACCAGAAGACCAAGAGAATCGTCAGGCTATAGGTGGATGTGATGATGCCGTATCTCTCTGAGACTCGGGTATATTCCTGAGACTTGGCATATTTGTCTTCATCGTAAACGCCACGGAATTCCTCGGGCAACTTCGGATCGAGAGCCTTCAGGTTAAAAAGAGCGGAAATGAAATCGAGATTCCACAGTGCCAGTAAGGCAACGAGGATGAAAATCGCGGTCGGGTTGTCCATGCAGGAAGGTCATCAGCCAACGACTAATAGTCAATAGTGAATGGGGTCAGAAATGGGTGACATCTTTTTTGACGGTCTTCATGCACCTCCACCCAGTGCTTTGATCAGGTTAATGTGATCATTGATGAGCAGTTGTTTGATCGCCACTTCGCTTCTTTTAGCCTCAATCCATCGACGTTCGGTGTCGAGGTATTCTATTTGAGAAGTAATGCCCGCTTTAAATTGATCTGCAGCGTAGCGACGGGTTACCTCGAGTGATGCGATCTCTCGATGCGCTATCTGTAATTGTTGTTGACGACTCCTTAAATTGATTTGCGAACGGTCAACTTCTTCCAAGACAACCAAAACAGCTGAACGATACTGAGCTGCCGCAGTTTTTGCTTCGGCACGGCGCACCTTGATATTGGCGAGTCGGACTGGATCATAAATCGGAATATCAAGTGAGGGGCCAAACTGATGCTGCCAGGTTTTATACCGACCTGTAAGTGAGTTTCCTGCACCTGTGGCTGAGGCGTTAAACCGAAACGATGGAAGGAGATCAAGTTTAGCTGATTTCTCCAACTGGAAAGCAGACCTCACCCGCGCTTCGGCAGCAAGCAAGGTGGGGTTAGCCTTAAGAAGTTGGGCCAGGGGAAGAGATGCTGGGTTTTTGGGAGTCGGTAAATAGCTACGACTCGTCCCCGACACCACCGTGCCTCCGGTGAGTGTTCTGAGCTGCACAACGGTGATATCGCGTAGCCGTTTTACATCAACTAACTGACGCTTGAATTTCTCATGCTCAGCTTGTTGACGGTGGTAGGCGGTACTGGCAATGATCCCCGCATCAGCTCGTGCCTTGAGAGAGTTCACCGTTTCTTGACTTGCTCGAGTCGAGTCCTGAAGCAATGAAGCCTCGGCATTGAATCGGTAGAGATTAAACCGCGTCGCTGCGATCCTACTAGCCAGCTGTAACCTAGCAGCATGAAGATCCCAGAAGGCCGCATCACGTGCGTTTTTAGCGGAACGTGTCGCGGCACGGAGTCGACCACTCAGATCAATTTCCCAGGAAAACTGCCCGCCACCTTCCCATGGTGCCAGATTGTAAGGCCCAAAGTCGACTTCCTGCTTTCGACCGTCGCGATGACCAATACCAAGATTTAAACTTGGTAAACTGGCAGCACGTGACTTGGAAACCTGAGCTTCTGACCTCTCTAGACGCGCTGCGATTATTGCAAGATCAGGATTATTGGTAAAAGCTGATGCCACGTCACGGTTCAGATCAGCATCACCATACTTTGTCCACCATCGCTGCTGCATGCGTTCACTTGCCCACGCTGGGACCTGTCGCCACGCCTTGTGACTTCCTTTTGAGCCGGAAGTAGGTGATGTGGAACAGCTTACCAGTAGGGCACTGGTCACGCAAAAAGTGCAGAATGCGATGATGGATTGATACATAGTGAGCTGAACTTATTGTTTTACAAAAATCGCCGTTGCATTGATCAGAAGGTTATCAGCATTTGAACCTTCAGCGATGGTTCCTGTGATCACCAGTTGGCTAAGCTCCTTGATTCCATTGACTCCTTTGAGGCCTTGTTTGATAAGCTTGCCATCGGCGTCGACCACTTGGATCGTAGCCGTGGAGGCCTTAATCACATCGTTGTCGTCGCAGCAGACATCCCATGGTGTGACACAGGAATCGCCAGGCATGAGATCACATGAGGTGATTTTTGCAGGGTCTCCTAACATAAGAAGGGCGCGGCCATCAATAAACGGGTCCTTACGGCCCATGACTTTTCCGGCAAGAGTGACTTCCTTGCCGACCTCAACAGCCTTACGGACCTCAGTGATCGACTTGGCTCCTGCGGGCTCTGATGTAACAATAATGGACTCCAGTCCATCACCACTAGTTGGTGGGCTATCGGTATCGGCAGTTTCTTTCTCCCCACATGAAATGAGGGACAATGCGGTGCATGCTGTTAGTGCTAGTGTTGTGTAGTTCATAGATTTTTTGGTATTTGGAGTTTGGTATTTGGAGTTTTAATTCAGGACGAGCGAAGCGCCTTTGGTAGGGCGGGGGATAGACATCGGATTGCAGGAGGTAAGGTTCCAAGCGTTCCCAAAAGAACGCCGGCTACTAATCCTACTCCAATGACAGAAGGTGTTAGTGTCAGGGTGAAGGTTCCTATGGAAAACGGAACAGTCTGACCATCGAGTAAAAAGTAAGCTACCAAAAATGCGACCAACGTGCCGGTCAGGGTCGCTAATAACGATTCTTGAATCAGCGAAACGAGAAGTGCTGATCGTGTGTATCCAATCGACTGCAAAGTGGCCATTTCCCGTATCCTCGAAGCAAAGGCAGCATAGAGGGTGTTGAGACCTCCAAAGATAGCTCCAGCTGAAACCAAGGCGGCAGTCACCCAAGTCATCACCTTGATTGGCTTATAGAATATGCCTAATTTATCGTAATACTTATCCTCACGTATCGCTGCAAGTTCAAGGTCATTGCGTTGTAGTGTAAAAACTTGCACATCATCATACTCGGCATCACCAAGGCGTAAGGTGATGGCTGAGAGCGTGTCGCGCTGCGTCAATGTGGCGAGGTCGTTTCGATCAAACCATATCTCAGACTCCAGCACGGTTCCGGGAGCTTCGAATACTCCGGCTATCGTCAGCTCAACCTTGCCGAAGTAGACCTTTTGACCGACAGATAAGTCTGATCGTTCTGTGTCCAGTTTTCGATGAGCAAGTCGCCCTACCATCACTTCACCTGGGCCTGGGAAGTGGCCATCAAGGACACGCACTGATGTATGCACGAGCAATGCCTTTTCTAAGACTCCACGAAGTAATGCCTGATTCTCGATTCCTGAGTCTGTTCGGATAGGCGCTTGATAAAAAATCTCACCCGATACCGCGGTAGCACCAATTTGTTCATCAATTCCTCGAATACTAGTGGCTACGATCGATTCAGCTTCAAGGTGAACCTCTGAGCGTTCGATGGATTCCTCTGATCCTTTACCAAGAATAATGACATTTCGAGTAGAGCCTGAGGCAGAAAGCACCGTATCCATTCCCTGATTGAGGGCAACGGCCGCGATCAGCAGAATTACAACCAACGCGGATCCTCCCACCGTCTGAGCGAGGCGGGCTGGGTCGCGAAATAAATTGCGCAGTGCGTATGTGAATGGAAGCATTGTCTAGGCTGCGTTAAGTGATTGAATTAATGGGCGAGAGGTTGCTTTCCATGCTGGATATAGCGAGGCTAGCAGACCGAGAAGGAGTGCGACAACCATGCCGCTGATAAAGACTGAAACCGTAGGAGCAAGTGCAAGAGTCAGCCCTTCGTTACCTAGAGTGAAGGATTTGAAATGGAAAAACGCGAAGGCGCCTGCGACGCCAATAAAGCCGCCTATTAATCCGAGTAGAACACCTTCGAACATCACAATGACGGCAATGTCTTTTCGTGAATACCCAAGGGTTTGGAGTATGGCCGTTTCCTTCACCCGACCTCGGACAATGAGTAACACGGCATTGGCAACTAGACCTAACACTGCGAGCACTGCGCCAAGACCAAGCCATCGAGTAAAACCGATGAGCTCAATCATCTGTTTAGCCGTTTCTGCAAAAAATGCTTTTTCTGGTCGCGTCTGTGTCGGTTGTTGATCGGACTTAAACGTCTCATCGATCTCTGCCGCAACGCCGTCCAGTTGTTCTGACGATTCCACTTTCACATTAAACTGAGTCACGATTCCAAGCCCGATTTTCGAAGCCTGCTGTAAGAAGGGTAGGTGCACATAGGCTACGTTATCGTCTTGTGGCGAATCCGAGGTGATGATTCCAGCCACGTAGACATTAACACCCACCGCTTCAAAGTTATCGCCGGCCTTAAGTCCACGGCGCTGGGCGAAATGCCGACCCACCAACGCAGCATCACTACGTTTGGTGAAATCATCATAAGAGCCCTCCAGGATCTTGAGCGCCGGGTTGTATTGCTTTAGAGCTTCAGGAGGAACTCCTCGGAAGGTGATGACATCCAAAGATGCTCCACAGTTATTAACGCTGATCTGGATAGGGATGACTTCACGTACACCCTTGATACGTTTGATCGTTGGTAAATAATGCTCAGGTAAACGTGATGTCATCGGGCAAAATCGATTCTCACGATAGACGACCAATGTTGTATCGTTGGCGCTCGACTGAGTAGCCCTCGCCAGAGACCCCTGCATCGTCTCAACCGAGGCATAAAGGAACATACCTGCGGCCACACCCATAATCGTCAACATCGATCGGAGTCGGTGACGAGTCAGATTCTTTAAGGCGAGTGTAACGAGCTTCATTTGAAAATTGGTATTTGGAGTTTAAATCTTGGAGTTTAGATTCTCAATGAGCTGTCCTTTTTCAAGATGCAGCGTGCGGTGAGCCGCCTCTGCGGCTTTGGGATCGTGTGTTACCATCACAATGGTTTTGCCGTGGTCGTTGGCTAAGGTTTTAAGAAGATTAAGAATGGCATCAGCAGATTCGCGGTCGAGGTCACCTGTGGGTTCGTCCGCTACTAACAAACCAGGGTCGTGGACAATGGCGCGCGCAATAGCGACACGCTGTTCCTGCCCACCAGAGAGTTCGGAAGGGCGGTGATGGGCTCGATCGGCTAAGTCAACAAGCTCCAGTGCCGCGTTTACCTTTTCACGTCGCTGTGACTTGGAAAGCTTTCCTAACAAGAGGGGGAGTTCAATATTTTCAAAGGCTGAAAGAATGGGAACCAAATGGTAGAGCTGGAAAATATAACCTACATGCGATGCACGCCAGCGGGTGAGTTCGGCACGGGATAAACGGGCGATATCATGGCCGTCGACAACTAATTCGCCCATCGTCGGGGAATCGATACCGGCAACCAGATTGAGCAGTGTAGTTTTACCCGAACCAGAGGGGCCCATCAGTGCAAGAAACTCGCCCTTAGGAACATCCAGGGACAGGTTTTCGAGAGGTGTGATCGTGGCTTTCCCTTTGGTAAATGATTTGGTAACCGAGTTAATGGAGATAAATGGCGTCATGAGTTCGAAGAATTCAGTTTGAAGTTTGAAGGGAAGGGGAAACGCGAGTTCCGTTTTCAAGATCAGTGTGGGGAGGGAGAATGACATGCTCACCTGATTTGAGTCCCTCAAGGACACGGCGATGTTTTTCCCGAATGTCAGTTCCGAGTTTGATCTGACGGAGTTCAGCGGTTTGATCCGGGGTCACTACCCAGACAGAATTTTCGTTAATGATTGCTACCTCCGGCACGTAGAGCGAAAGCCGAGAAGATCCTGCCTGTGAGTTTGTTACCGAAGAGCTCCCGCTTGGACCTGAGCCTGAGCCGAAAAACTTGGCGCGTAGAAGCATCTCGGGACGCAATCGTTGGTCTGGATTAGTGATGGAAACCTTTGCTTGCAGGGTGTTCCGCTGAAGATCGGCTTCACCGCTAATACGTGTCACTTTACCTTTGAATGTCATATCTGGGAGTAGATCGGAAACCAGTTCGACAATTTGACCTACACGCAGTCCTGCCGCTTCAGTAAGTGGCACATCAATACGCGCTTGTAGGTGATTAGGATCGTAGAGTTCAACGATCACCGCTGATTTGGGGTCGTCCATATCAAGCATGCGTTTTTTACCTGGGGCTGCATGGAGGTGGAGGACAATCCCATCCATCGGAGCAATAATACGGGTGCGATCCATGGCGAGTTTGGCTCGGTCACGGGCTGTCTCCAGCTCGCTTACTGAAGCCGTCATCGCAAGTCGTTCAAACTCGATTTGTTCAAGTCGTGCCTGTATCCGTGGAATTTCAGCCTGGGCTTCTGCCACGAGTGCTTGCTGTTGGGTTTTTGCTAAACGAGCTTGGACAACTTGCTGCACGGGAATGGCGCCTGCGGGGATACTGGTGAGTCGGCGTAGGTTATCCTCAGCTTCTGCCAACTGGGCCTGGAGTGAGTCTACTTTTTTCTCCGCTGCTGTTAGTTCAGCATTGGAAATGTCCGATCCTGCACAATGAGCATGGATCTGCGCCTTCATCCGCACGATTTTCTGCTCTGCCTCGCGAAGGTCGAGCTTGGCATCATCATCGATGAGGGTGGCGAGGAGTTCTCCTTTTTTTACCGACTGACCTTCGAGGACTTTCACTTGATCCACCACGCCATTGATAAGGGTGGGGACGTAAGTGATATAGGGATCTGGTTCAACCCAACCTGAAGCTTGAAATAGCATGCGGCCTTGAGTGGTCTCAATAGGAGGGGCATCAGGAGATGTTTTTTTGTCCTGGTCACCGAGGCGCAAGGTGATGACGGCAGCTGTTTTTACTTCAGTGGCCGGTATGAGTCGATTGCCAAAGAGTAGGGCCATGACACCTAAGAACCCGATGAGTAGGGCCACGGGTAATAGCCAAGTACGAGACCTCCGAGATCTCGTAGACGGCGGATCTGAATTAGATCGCGAGGATGTGTTGGTAAGAGTATCTAAAGACACGGGGGAGAATAGTGAATGGTGAATATTGAATAGTGAATGAATGCAAGACGATGGTCCCAATATCAGGGAGCATGAAATGGATGACTGCCACTTTGGCAGTGCTCAAGAGCGGGGGCAGACGATGCAAGTGCGTCTGCTAAAAAAAGGGATTAAAGTATCAACACAGAGTGTCTGAGATAGATGGGGATATTCTGCCACCTAAATGGTGGACTACCGCGAATCTGCATTGTCGTCCCGACAGAAATACTGGGGATCTGAACAGTGGTAGCGGCTAAATAATCAGGAAAGGGGATCAGCATTTCTGCATTGTCTGGGACTTGGTCTGTGCTCTGCCACACGAAGTCGCCTACATCAATATTAAGATGCTCTGTGCAATCGTCACACGGAACAGGCTTAACAGGTGAGTTTTGATTGGTATTGATCTCAGTTTCACAACTCGCACAGTTAGGGCAGGGGGCTGCTGGTTCTTTGGCATCAGAAACAGTCTGAGGCTTTTCAACCTGGCAGACACAATCGCCGGTAAAGTAAGAATCCAGACATAGGCAATAACCAAGCACAGGATGTTTCAAAGTGATGAGCAGAGCCATCACCAGCATGAACATCACAGCTGTAGTTTTACGGAGCATTATGCCTTAAGCGATTTATTTACTATAAATTGTTCTACGTTTAGGTCAAACATTAAAGAAATGTTGAGGACTCACGGATTTTCCGAATTGAGTGTATCTGTGGATTAAATCGTTTCATCAGTCTGAAAAACTTTCGCTCTTTTCGCATCTTTCGCGGTTACATAAACTACTTTCGCAGTGCCTCTTTCTCAAGGCGGTCTTTAAGGGGCTGTGGCAACCCGTATTTAGGGAGTTCTTTGAGAAATGTTTTCCAGTCGAGTTTCATTCCAGATCCCAGGTAGGCATTAAGGCGGGTTGCGACGGTGGAGTCGGCCAGTGACTTGGAATCGGGGTAAGTTTTGCTGAGGAAGTTGCGGACATCTGATTGGCGGGTGAGGTAGTATTTCTGATGGTAATTCTCCGCGTAGGTGAACTGCTTAACGGGGATGATCTCGGTTTTCACGTCACCAATGGAAATACCTAGTTTCTGTGCTTGTTGGGCACGTGAGTTCTCGGCCACTTTACGCTGCTTGTCATTCTGATAGAACACAGCATTCATGTATTGTCGGCTACGATTACTGTAATCGCAGCGGTGCGCATTCCAGAAGTAGCCAAGTAGTTCGCTGTAGGAAACAACAGTAGGATCAAAATCGATGGAGATCGCTTCGGTGTGATCGCCCATCGAGCGATACGTCGGCTTTTCCTTGGTTCCACCTGCATAACCCACACGGGTTCGCAGCACACCTTTAAGACTTCCGAACTCGGAGTCAGGACCCCAGAATCATCCGATTCCGAAGGTTGCCGTCTCGTAGGCAATTTTTGAGGCTTCCTTGTCCAAGGGCAACGAACACGCAGCCACCTGGCCGTTTTCAGTGACCAGTTTTTCTCCTGCGATGATATTGAATCCGAGCATGGTAACAATGATAGTGGTAATAATGTAAAATGGAATCCGCATGTTTGTCTGTGGTGAAGTATCCGACTGTTACCGCTTAAGAGCAAGCGGGTGGGGGAGTTATTCCATCTTTTTTGAACCACGAATCGTCACGTATCTGCGCGAATTGGAATTTGGGCAAGGGGAAATGATTTGAGTGTTCAATGTTAAGGGGTGAATGCAGGGCAAAGATCACACATCAGCACCTCATAATATACAACCACGTATTACATGCATTGTGCGAAGTTGTGAACGGGTGTTGTAGAATGGTGGGTTTGGCGTGCCGAATTTGTGATAATGGGCATTTTAACGCTATTTGGTCCTTTTTGCGGTTTGCTGGGATTTGGCCAACTTCTAAAGGCTCTGAGAATGCGATATTTAATTCGAACTGTATCTGTGCCCGCTCTGTGGGGAAAAACAAAACGGCCATGCCCGATTTGTAGGCATGACCGTTGAATGATGATTTGATGATGGCTTAGAAAATTACTTCTGAACCAGCTTCTCGATGAGTTCGTTCATGCGTGATGCCATCTGGTGTGGGTTTTCCAGAAGTCCGGCAGCAAGCAATGCATTGTCGGTGAGTTGCTGTGCTACGAGCTTAGCTGTGTCCTCGTCAGACTCTACAAGCTTGTGCAGGCCGTGGATGACATTGTGTCTGAGGTTGATCTCGAGTGTGGCCTTGGTGACTGGCATATCCTGACCCATGGCTTGCATCATCGCGCGCATTTGTGCGTTGGGTGCTTCCTTGGGCGTTAATGCTGCTACCGGGCTGTCTACGAGACGACCGGATGATTCTACTTTGTCGATGCGCTCTGAGAGTTCCTCTTCGAGGAATTTGATCAGTGTTTCTGTTTTTTTCTTACTGAGTTCCTTGCCCTCGGTGGCGATGTCATCGAGTTCGATTTCGCCTCGGTCGGCTGAGACGAGTTTTTTGCCTTTAAACTCAGGCAGAGCCTCCATGACGTAGGTGTCAACAGGTTCGGTAAAGAAACAGACCTCAAGCCCCCTCGCCTTAAAGGCTTCAAGGTATGGGCCACTTTCGATGGCGTCGCGGGACATTCCGGTCAGGTAGTAGATGCTCTCCTGCTCTTCTTTGGCACGATCGATGTATTGTGCGAAGTTGGCTGTCTCGCCTGCGTCTTGCAGTGAAGTTTCAAAGCGAAGAAGTCCAGCTAGTTGTTCCTGGTGCTCGTGGCTGGTGGCGATGCCTTCCTTGAGGAAACGGGAGAATTTTTGGTAGAATTCAGCGTATTTCTCGGGCTCGTTTTCGGCCTCTTTTTCAAGGAATTTGAGGAAGCGTTTGGTGATTAAATTGTTGAGTTTTTGCACCATTGCACTGTCCTGCATAGACTCACGGGAGATGTTGAGTTGTAGGTCTTCGCTGTCGATGACTCCGCGCAGGAAGCGTAACCAATCGGGTAACAACTTCTCGGGTTTAGCATCGATCAGAACCTTGCGGCAGTAGAGAGAAACACCTGGTTCCATTTGGCCCATACCGAATTGCTCGGTGTTTTCAGTGGGTGTGAATAGCAGAGCATTGATCGCCAATGGTGCATCGGCGCTGAAGTGCATGGTGTAACGAGGATCATCAAAGGCGTGGGCGGTGAACTTGTAGAACTCCGTGTATTGCTCCTCGGTGATGTCCTTTTTGCTCTTCAGCCAAAGTGCTTCCACCTTATTGATGTGCTCGCCGTTGAGTTTGATTGGGAAAGAAACAAAGTTGGAGTATTTCTCGAGAATCGCCTTGATACGGGACTCTGTACTGAACTCCTCCATGCCTTCCTTGAGGTGAACAACGATGCTGCAACCGCGTTTGGCTTCTGCATTTTCGTTGATACTGTAGCCGCTAGCGCCGTCGGAGCTCCAGGTGTTTCCACCGGTGCCGTTTTCCCATGAGTGGGTGTGGACGTCAACGTGGTCGGCGGCCATGAATGCGGAGTAGAATCCGACACCAAACTGCCCGATGACATCAGCATTGCCGTCGCCTTGCTCTTTCATTTTTTCAAGGAATGCCTTGGTTCCTGAGTGAGCGATGGTTCCGAGGTTCTCAATGAGTTCCTCGTTGTTCATTCCAATACCAGTGTCGGATATCGTCAATGTCTTGGCTTCTTCATCGGTGGTGATTTCAATGCCGAGTTCGAGGTCGGATTCGAAGACATCTTTTTCAGTGAGTTGCTTCAAACGCATTTTCTCCAGTGCATCGGAGGCGTTTGAAACGAGTTCACGGACGAAGATTTCTTTATCCGTGTAGAGTGAGTGGATAACGATATCGAGGAGCTGGCGCACCTCGGCTTGGAATGTGTGGGTATGTTCTTCTGTTGCAGTGGACATTTTGGAATGGATGATTGGATAATTGAAAAATGAATGATTGAGAATGGCCATGAGGAACATTCTCGAGGGCGCAAAGTAGCTGGACTCCCCCGCCCTGCAAGCGAAAATCGAGGCTGTATTGCAGGACAAAGAAAAACCTCCAGCCCTAAACAAGGGATGGAGGTTGAAAATAGTCGAGTTCGGACGCTATTATCCCATGTTAACGGAGTAACTGAAACCACCGCCTGCAATATTGAGGATGGTACCGATGACAATACACCCAGCCGAGTTTCCTATTTTCTAATAGAATAGAAAGTAACCTCACACGAGGTTGTTTGTTCTCGTCTGCGGCCTCGGGGTTAGTATCCATATTCCCTCCTCCTACTTCGTTTTCAATTTTTTCAAATTGGCATCGCGCCAGATCTGCTGGCTGACATTGCCGCTGGCCTTATTGTTCTCAAACTTAGTGATTTTGACGCCTCGATGGGTGAGGATTCCAGCTTCGTGATTTCCTTTGGTGACATTATTCACCATCGTGACCGCGGTGCCATCGCTACGGGCGACAATTCCGCTGAGGAGGTTTTTCTCACATAAGTTAGAGGTGAGTTCTGCGCTTACGGCATCGGATACAAGAATACCGGCTTCGCGATTAGATGAGCAGGTGTTGGAGGTGATTACCACCTTGGTTCCTTTGCTCATGGCAACAATACCACAGAGTCCGTTTTTCAAGCATCGGCTGTTAGTCACGCTGCCGCTGCCACCTAACCAGAATCCGATACCTTGTTGGAGGTTGCTCTGACAGAGCGTGTCGGTGACTTCAGCCTTGCTGCTTTTCCCGTATACGGAAATCCCATCCCAGCCACACAGGGTTATTTTACAACCTATGATTTTAGCTTTTGCGCCATCGGTAATCGCAATACCGTGGCCCGCGGAATGCTCGATGTTACATGAGCTGATCGTGACCTTGTCAGCTTCAATCGTGATGCCGGAGTAACGATCTATGCCATGGTCAAAGCCGATGTGCTTGAAGTCAAATCCACTAATGTTGGCGCCCGCTGCTTCGGAGGTGATGGTGATGAATCCGGACGCCTTGGCAGGTAGTTCGAATTTCGTTTTCCCATCGGCACTTCCTTCAAGCCTGATCGGCTTCGTGATGGTCAGCGATTCCTTATAGGTGCCAGGAGCTACGCGGATGAGATCGCGTGGTAGGGCTGCTTCGATCGCTTTCGAGATCGTTGGGTAATCCACAGGCACGTTGATGGAGCGGGTGTAATTACTCATTTTCTTGTACAACGCTAAGACCTGAACCGATTCCGGGTGCAGTCTTCTAGCGTCATTTAACATGGTCATCGCTTTGGGTGAGAACTCTCCAGTGTCGAGCTTGAGAGCCTCTTGATGCAATACTTCCGCCCTATCGTGGCGTTTCTTGATGGCTTGTAACTGAGTTTCAATACGATTGGCAAATATTGAGATGTTAGGGTTCTTCGGGTCAGTCATGCGCAGCGTTGTATGCGCCTGTTGGGCTTCGGGAATACTTCCTTGATCGAGAGCATCTGTGATGGCCATCATCTTGAGTGAGATATCCTGTTTCCGGCGCCCCTGGTGAATGATCTCAATTTTGCGTTTGGCCGTCTCATTATCAGGTGACTGATCGATTACTAACCGAGCCAACCTCTCAGCTTCATCCCATCGACCTGCTTCGAGTGCTGCTTGGCTTTCTCCCAGGGTGTAAAAGAGTTGCTGGCTTTGTTCCTCTAACTTTCCTCGCTTAATGGCCTCGAATCCAGTGGCCGCAACCGTTGATCCGGGGTCCAATTTTTCAATTTCCAGATAGACGATTTCAGCCTCGGGCCATTTCCTTCCAATGACGGCGATCCTTCCTTCCGACTGGAGTTCGGCGATTTTCACCTCAGTTTGAGCGTGGGCATTCCATTGTTGTTGATACCATTGATAGCCCCACCAACCAACGGCGCTGAAGGAGGCAAGGAGGAGAAGCACCACCATGAAATCGGTGTGTGGTCGGATTTTTTGTTTCCCTGCTACCACCTTGACTGCGGCTTCATACTCGAGAAGTTCCTGCTGATAGCGGAACTTTATTTCCTCACTAGGAGCGTTATTAACGAGTTCCTGTTTGTAATCGCGAGTTTCCTCAAAAGCTGGCAAAAATGCACGTGGATCATCATCGGGATCAAGCCCAAGGATTTTGCGTGCTTCGGTGTTTTTCATAAGTGCGGGAAATGAAAAGTGGGGAAGTAAAAAGGTGAAGAAGTAGCCAGTAAGTGGCGGCTTAACTAATTGAAGAATTAATCAGAGAATCGTTGCACGATAGGCATGCGGCGTCCCATGCCAAAGGCTTTCGAGGTGACTCTAAGGCCAGGGGCAGCTTGGTACCGCTTCCACTCGTTTAAGTCTACTCTGCGTTGCACCCAGCGAACAAGATTTTCTTCAAAGCCATGATCCTCGACAATTTCGGTGCCCGACAGGTGTTTCTCGACATAGAGTTCTAGGATGGCGTCGAGCACCTCGTAGGGTGGCAAGGTGTCTTGATCTTTTTGGTCGGGTCTCAGCTCGGCGCTGGGCGGTTTTTCGATGGTATCCCAAGGGATGACTTCCTTGTCGCGATTGATCCAGCGTGAGAGTGCGTAAACCTGCATCTTAGGAAGGTCGCTGATGACAGCGAGTCCTCCGCACATGTCGCCATACATGGTACAGTAACCGACGGCGAGTTCGCTTTTGTTTCCTGTCGTGAGCAGAAGGCGACCGGATTTATTGGATAAGGACATCAGGAAAAGACCACGGATACGTGCCTGCATATTTTCCTCGGTAACATCCTCGGGAAGATCTCCGAAGACTGGCTTCATCGCGGTCTTTACTTCAGCAAAAGTATCGCCAATGGGCACAGTCTGGCATTCCATGCCGAGGTTTTTAGCAAGTTCGATCGAGTGATCGACGCTTCCACCGGACGAAAACTGGCTCGGCATCGTCAGCCCCAGAACATTTTCTGCCCCTAGGGCTTCACAGGCGATGGCCGCGGTTAGGGCTGAGTCGATTCCCCCACTGAGGCCGAGACAGGCTTTAGTAAATCCACATTTGTGAAGGTAATCACGGAGGCCTAGAACCAGAGCTTTGTAACTTTCTTCCTCGGAGCAGGTCTCGGCTGCAGCTGTTTCGTCGCTGCCTTCATCAGAAACGTCCACAACGACGCATTGTTCTTCAAAGGCGTTGAGCGCGACCAAGGGGCGCCCCATCGCGTCTAATGCGAGTGAGTTGCCATCAAAAATCAACTGGTCCTGTCCACCGATGCAGTTGCAATACACCAGAGGTGCCCCAGCTGCCTTCGCCACATCAGCTAGCATTTGCTGCCGGCGAGCTGGTTTGCCAATACTGAATGGTGATGCACTCAGGTTTAAAATGAGATCAACATCCTTCGATGCCAGTTCTTCAGCGGGATCGCGACTATAAAGCGGCCTGTGCAGGTACTCCTCAGTCCAGATGTCCTCACAAATGGTGATGCCGATTCGGGTGCCTTTCCAGACAATGGGGTCGCAGCTTTCTCCGGGTTCAAAATAGCGGCGTTCGTCGAACACATCGTATGCTGGAAGGAGAGTTTTCCAGATTTTATGGCGAATAGCTCCATTCTGAAGGAAAGCAGCCGCATTTCGGAATGGCTTACCGACAGCTTCATCGGGGCATTGATCTACGTATCCGACCACTAAAGGGACGTCCTTGGTTTCATCAGCCAGATAATCCAGTGCTTGCAGGCACTTGGGGACAAATTGCGACTTAAACAGCAAATCCCTTGGCGGATAACCGACCAGAGCCATTTCGGGCACCATGACTAGCTCAGCGCCGTTTTCAATGCATTCGCGGTAGGCTACGAGGATGCGTTTGGCGTTTCCTGGGAAATCGCCGATGACAGCGTTAACTTGTGCTATTCCTATCTTCATGTGGCTGGATCAGTTGAGTTTTGACAGAATTTATAAAATGAACAGAGTTTTCCCTGTTTTTTCAATGATTTACTGGGCGCTACCATAGGCCGAATTTGCCAAATTCAATAGCATACCAGCCCATTAGGAGGTTGGCGACTCCATGCATAACGACGCAGGCTAGTAGGCTCTTAGTTCTTACGGCCACCCAATACATCAATGATCCGAATATTAGAGCACCAAGATAATCGACAGGCTGGTGAACCATTATAAAGGCGAGAGTGACGACGATGTAGGAAATCCAAGCAGGTTTCCCAAATGGCACTTTCCAGTAGTCGCGATCCGGGTTTAGGAGAAAGCGCATAAGGAACCCCCGCCAGAAAATCTCCTCAACCAGAGCAACGACGACGACAGCCCGGAAAAAACGCATGATTAGCGAGCTCCAATAGACGGTATGGCTGCCACCAAACTTGTCAGCTAGGTCCTGCGGATTAAACCCTTCAGAACGAGGCATCACCCCCAACCACTTGAGGATGCCTTCTTGTTTCCCATGCAATTCCATCCAGGTGTGGATCTGTGTGGGAAGAATCCAAAACCCGATACCAATGGCCCCCATCACGGCGCCGAAAACAACGTGTTTCAGTCTCCATTTCAGCTCATAGTTTTTACGGAAAAATAGTAGTAACACTATCGCAATCAATGACTGAATAGGGTATTGCCACTGAGCTGGGTAATGTTGCCACCATGCGGCGTCTGGATGCTTCCACTCAAGCCAGCCTGTGAGTTGAAACGGGGCCAGAAGGACCATGAATATCGCCAAGGGCACGACATGGGCCTTGGTGCGATCATTCTGAATCTCTGACAACTTGCTCATTTTCGGGGTGTTTTAGAGGGTTCCGAGAAAGCGCTCCATTCGGTTCATTGCTGTTTTGAGCTCTTCAAAGGAAGCAGCATAACAACAACGGAGGAATCCCTCCCCTGCTTCGCCAAAGGCGTCACCTGGGACAGCGGCCACATCCTCGGCTTCTAGGAGCTTCATTGCAAAATCCTTACTTGTGAGCCCGGTTTTACGAATATCGGGGAAGACGTAAAAGGCTCCACCCGGCGAGTGACAGTCGATTCCCATTTCATTGAGTCTGCCGACCACAAAGTCGCGCCGCTGATGGTAGCTATCGCGCATCTTAATCATCGCTGCTTCACCGTTTTGAAGGGCTTCCAGCGCCGCTGCCTGACTAGTGATCGGAGCACAGAGCATCGCATACTGGTGTATTTTCATCATCGCCTCAATCAGAGGCTGAGGAGCACATGCGTAACCGAGCCGGAAGCCTGTCATGGCAAAGGCCTTGGAAAAGCCGTGTAGCAGAATGGTGCGCTCTTTCATGCCAGGTAATGACGCGATGGAGACGTGTTCACCCTCATCGTAGCGGAGTTCGCAGTAAATCTCGTCACTGAGCACAATCAGATCATGTTTAATACAAAGCACGGCGATTTTTTCCAACTCATCGGTAGGCATGACCGCACCCGTAGGGTTGGTGGGAAAGTTGAGCATTAACACCCGTGTTCTAGGGGTGATTGCCGCCTCGAGCATTTCGGCTTTGAGGGCAAAGTCGTCCTCTTTTCGCGTTGGCACGTCCACGGGGACTCCGTAGGCCAGCGAAATACTGGGTAAATAGGAAACATAACAAGGAGAGTGGAAGATCACCTCGTCTCCTGGGTTAAGTAGTGCGCGCAAGGCAAGATCGATGGCCTCCGAGACACCTACCGTGACCAAAACATCAGTGGTCGCATCGTAATCGACGTGGAAGAAATCACGCACGTATCGACTAATCTCCTTACGAAGACTCAATAGACCGAGATTGGAAGTGTAGCTAGTATGGCCTTTTTCGAGTGAATAGATAGCGGCTTCACGAATATGCCACGGAGTCGCAAAGTCAGGCTCACCTACGCCTAGGGAGATCACGTCATCGCGGCCTTGTACGAGCTCAAAAAAGTCCCTAATGCCCGACTTTGGAATACCCGCCACTTGACGGGAAATTTTATCTGAATAGTCCATATTTTAACTAGTTTATGGACTGACGGGCAATCGGCCTTCTGGCTCTGCCACTTCGAAAATGAATCCCTTTTCCTTATACGCCTTCAAACGGAAGTGCGTCGCGGTGGAGATGACACCATCCAAGGTGCTTAATTTCTGAGAAACAAAGCTAGCAACTTCACGCAGGTCCTTGCCTTCGACCACAACCATCAGGTCATAGCCGCCGCTTGCGAGGTAACAGGAAACCACATGGTCGAATCTAGCCACGCGCATCGCCAGTCGATCAAAGCCGCCTCCTCGTTCAGGGGTGACTTTCACCTCAATAAAGGCAGTCACTCCCATCTCCCCGACCTTGTCATCATCTATGACCGCCTGGTATCCAAGAATAGTGCCGTCCTTCTCCCACGCAGTGATACGTGAGCTGACTTCATTGGCAGAAAGATTCAACGCCTCGGCTAACTCCGTATTGGAGTAGCGGGCCTTGGTCTGCAAGAGTGTGAGTAATGGGTCGTTCATGCTGGGAAATGCATGCCATAAAATTGATCACTCGCCTAGACAAATACCAAGGGCTCTAGCGGTTTGAACCACCTCGCCTTCGGGATCGACAAGTCGGAGGTGGTTGACAGCTGCTGCGATTGGCACTGAGCCTACTTCAGAGGACTTGTAGCTAACCATTCGACCGAACCTGCGCTCGGCGATCAGTTTAACGGCCTGAACTCCGAAACGGGCACTGAGAACACGGTCGAGCGCAGTGGGTGATCCGCCACGTTGAAGGTGGCCGAGGGTGCAGGAACGGGTGTCTTTTCCTGTCAGCCTAACCAGTTCCTTGGCAACCAGTTCTCCGGCGCCACCGAGGCTTACCTCACTGGCTTCGCCTTCGCAACGGGTGATGATGCCTCCGTCTAGGAGCTTGGCTCCTTCGGCGACTACAACCAATGAACTACGCTTGCCTTGAGCTTCGCGCTCCATGATGAAGTCGGCTACTTTTTCAATACTTGCATCCACTTCAGGGATGAGGACGGCATTGGCTCCTCCACCGATGGCACCCCAGAGGGCGATCCATCCAGCGTGACGACCCATCACCTCGAGCACCATCACACGCTTGTGACTCTGGGCTGTGGTGTGAAGGCGGTCCAAGGCGTCTACTACAGAAGAAACGGCACTATCAAAACCAAAGGTCATCGAGGTGGCTTGAAGGTCGTTATCGATCGTCTTGGGCACACCCACGATGTTAAACCCTTCCTCACTCATCTGAAGAGCGGTGGTTAGAGATCCGTCACCGCCGATGACAATAAGGCCGCCCAGGCCTAAATTATTGACGTTCTCCCGTGCCTTATCCATGATTTCAGCTGGGATTTTGGCCACATCGCCTTTGCCGATCTTGGCTGCAAAGTGACCCTTGTTGGTCGTTCCTAGAATAGTACCGCCGAGGCCTGCTACGATACTCGTATCATCTGGCGTTAAGGTCATATAGTCACCCCCTTCTGGGAGCAAACCTTCAAATCCGTCACGGAAACCAAGGACTTCCCAGCCCAACTTATCGGCTGCTCCCACAACACCGTTAATCACGGCATTTAATCCTGGACAATCGCCCCCACTGTTTAAAACTCCAATTCTCATGTTATCTGTTTTTATTTATTAAAGGTAGTCTATTTTATCTTCGAGTATTTAGGGGCTATCGTAACTTAGGCACGACGATCAATTCTTTTCCTTTGGGGGAAACTTGGTATCCAGCTGCAGCCCACTGGTCGTATAATGGCCAAGCTTGAGTAATCAACTGTTTTGCGCGTCCTATTCTGTCGGTGCTTCCGAGGACAACCACGACAAGGTCTCGTTTTCTCACCTGTGAACGGGTTGCGCTGATCTTTTTGACGATTTGGCTGCGGTGTGCATTGACTGCAATACACTGCCCAGCTGCAGTGGTCAGGCCGGTTTTGATTCCGTTGATACCCATATTCCCGAGAAGCGGGTTGGTATTGGCGACTTTGAATGACCGTTTTCTCCCATCAATACCGATCACGGTAATTGTTCGGGATTTCTGTTTCACGTAAAAAGTGAAACCAATATCGCGCATGGCATGCACACTGAGGCGAGCCATATCGGAGGCTGTGGAGTATCCCTTTTTACCTGGGAGGTCGAGACCGTGTGCTGTGGAGAAGCGAGTTCTTCTCATGCCTAGAGCCTTTGCCAACTTGTTCATTTCAGAGACGAATACCTTCTGAGGGTCTCCATTGTGTTGCCTTCTGGCTAGTAGCGCTCGCCCGACGTGGTCAGAGAGTGTTTGTGCTGCTATGTTGTCGGATCCCAAAAGAGCTGAATAAAGGGCGTCGCGCAGTGAAATTCGGTCGCCAGCCCTGAGTCCCATTGGATTGGGGGCTCCAAAAGTGAGGGCGCTCTGAGGCACTGAGGCCATGGCCGATAAACCAGTCTGCGATACCTTGGCCCAGTCGAGCACCACCTTGGAAGTGGCTATTTTCGTGAGGCTGGCCACGGGGCGTTTTTTTTCTGGATCGACAGCTAGCAGCACACGGCCACTGTGTGCTTCCATCACCAGATAGCTTTCTGCGGCCATGATGGGCTGAAGAATATGAACGAAAAGGCAGGCGAGTAGAGGGAGGGTAAACTTCATTATTAAAGAGAGTATTAAAGAGGGTAGCGATTATGCGTCGCGACTCTACCTAAGCATACTCATCTGACAACTCCTGATTACGGCCTTGTGTTTTCATGATTTATGATTAGATTCTCCGCGCCAGCAACTGTTTCTATGCAAATGCAATCGCTACACACATCCCCTGCTAACTCGGCTCAATGGTTCCCACCTCGGCTTGGTCAGCAATTTGCGTTTGGAGGAAACAGGCAAGACTTGTCCGGATATGCCATGACAAGCCTGGGAGCCCTGGCAAACAACCATCGCGCCCTCGACGGGGCAATAACAAGAACTAGATCTAAGTGCAAACTCAGAGGACGACCACTCAGGGGAACGCACACGGACACAATACAGCTCGTTCCAGCGGTTCAGACCACTCCGACTTATACTGTGACCGTGCCTACTCAGGCAATTAGACTGACAAATGCAACACCGTCGGCGCACCCAAACCAACCAACAACGACTTATTACAATGTCTCAAGAAAACAGCAGCAATTCCCGCAACGGCGGGGGTCAGAACCGCCAAGGCGGCAACAACAACCGTAACAGAAACCGTAATCGCAATAGAAACCGATCCAACCAAGGTGGTGGCCAAGAAGGCAACCGTCAGGGCAGGCAAGGTGGTAACCGATCCAAACAAGGTGGGCAAGGAGGCCAAGGCCGCCAAAGCGGTGGAGGTCCTCGACGCCGTCCAACCAAACCACTCCCACTTACATTCTGGGAGAAGATTAAGAAATTCTTAGGTCTCTACAAAGAGCCTACACGTCCACCAAGAAGGCAATCTGCGGCTAATAAAGATCAACCTGCGGAGAAATCCAATACACGTGATACCCGTGACGCACGTGGTAAGGGCGAGCAAACCCGGTCCAAAGGTGCCATTAAGGCCAGTGGGCAAGGTGCAGGTGAGAAAGGGAAGGATTTCCCCGTAGAAACTCCTCGCCTCTATCTCGGAAACCTTTCCTATGACGCCACTGAAGATGACCTTGAGGAATTGTTCAAAGGTGTAGGATCCGTGCGCAATATAGAAATTATCTACAACCGCCAAACACACCGTTCCAAAGGCTACGGCTTCCTCACGATGCTAAGCGTCGAAGAGGCCAAGCGTGCCGTCGAGGTGCTTCATGACAAGGACTTCATGGGCCGTCACCTCGTGGTTAACGGCGCGAAAGCTAAGCCGGATGAATCAAGTGGACCAAGGGAAGATAGCCCACCACGTGAACCTCGTGAGCGCAAGCCCGCCGAGAACCAAACACATGAGAGTAAACCTGCTGAGAATTCAGCACGTGAGACTAAACCATCCAAACCCAGAGGGGAGAAGCCTAGAGGAGATAAACGCAGCAACTCTGGCAACAACCCTGCCCGACTGCACCTCGACAATCTCTCTTATGATGTAGACGAAAGTGCTCTCGAAGAGCTCTTCAAGGGAATAGGCAACGTGCGCAGAGTTGAGCTAGCCTACAACAAGCAGACGCATAAACCCAAGGGATCTGGAGTCATCGAAATGCAGAAAGCTGATGATGCAAGACGCGCCATCGAAGTTCTTCACGATCAACCATTCATGGGTCGCAAGCTCGTTGTTACAGCGGCGGATGAAAAAGCTAAGGAATCAAGCAGCCCCGAAGCATCAGAGGCTAAAACAGAAGCAACCGAGACTAAACCAGTGGTAGCAACTGAGGCGCCAGCCGACACAACAGCCGAAGCACCAGAAGCTAAAACTGCAACTAAACCAGCAGAGACAGCAGAGACAGCAACCGAGACACCCGTCAAAGAAGCTACTGAAGCACCAGCTGAACCAGTCGCAGAAGAAGCTGCTGCCGAAGTCAAAAAAGAAGAAACTCCAGCTCCCGTAGCTGAATAGTCTCTCCCTCGTAGCGAACAATCACCAAACCCGCTTGCGAGTCACTCTCCAAGCGGGTTTTTCATCTCTTATCCACTGTCCATTATCAATTATCCACTATTCATCTGCGGCCCTACTGCATCAGGAAAGTCGTCGCTCGCCATCGAGATGGCGCGTCTACTCGATGGTGAGATCCTCAACGCCGATGCTTATCAGCTTTACCGTGGGCTTGAAATCATTTCGGCAGCGCCGAGTGCCGATGAATTAAGCCAAGTCCCTCACCATCTCTACGGAGTGCTGTCGCAGGATGAGCGTTGCGACGCCATGCGCTTTCGGGAAATGGCTCTCCCAGTTATTGAAGAAATCAAGTCCCGAGGTAAAACACCCATCATTACCGGAGGCTCGGGAATGTATCTCAAGTTTCTCACCCATGGCCCATCACCAGTCCCGTCGGGCGACGACGATCTGCGTGAAAAACTAGAGAAAGAAAACGATGATTCACTCGTCGCTCAACTTACCGAATTGGATCCCGAAGGTGCCGAGATGACCAATCTCAAGAACCGTCGCTATGTCATTCGAGCTTTGGAAATTTGTATTCTATCAGGACGTAAAATGTCCGACTTGAAAAGCGATTGGAAACAAGCCAGCGACTCCATCGAGAAAGATCTCCGTGGCATCTGCCTACTGTGGGATAGGGAAACTCTTCGTCAACGAATCAATCAACGCACTGAAGTCATGTTAGGCGAAGGTGCCATTGAAGAAGTGGCGGCGTTAACAAATGCCTCTACCACTTGTGAAAAAGCCATTGGGGTTCCTCAGATACGCGCTCACCTTGCCGGCGAATTAACGAGAGATGAATGCTCCGAGCTCATCGCAGCGGCCACCCGCCAATATGCTAAACGCCAACGCACCTGGTTTGGCAAGGAGAAGTGGCTTACCCCCTGCCCTATGGATAGCAAATCGAACATTTCAGACATAGCCAGAAATTTCATTGTTTCCCTCAGGTGAGTTGAACCTAAAACCCACAGCTGAGCGTTTCTAACACGATATGGAATGCGGAAGCTTAATTCCGCTTTCTACTGAACCGGCTCGACAGTTCTGGTTCCGGCGACAGTCGCACTTTTTCCCGAGCATGGCAACGGACATCCCTGACCGATGAAACCCCACCGCACGTGGCAAGCCCCGCCCCACCGCAAAGCGGACTCAACCTTCCTCACTCCACGTCCATCCTTGACATAAAAAACCTCACTCCCCGCGGAGGAGAGTGAAGTGGTGAAATTGAATCGCTCAGAATTACTTGCGTCGGCGCAGGATCAGAGCAAGTCCACCCGGGCCGAGAAGGGCTGTGGAGGATGGTTCGGGGACAGCAGTTGTGTGCACAAGAAGGGCATTGAGCTGTGCACCTTTGGACACTTTTGTCGCTCCGTCATCATAGAAAGCTTCGACTGTGAAGTCCTGTGAGGTGCTGTCAGCTGTAAATGTTCCAGTGACAAGCAATCCATCGCCCCAGGTGACTTCACTGACACCGTTGGCATAGGCGCCTTGGTCGATGCCGTCAAATTCAACCGTGCGGCCAGTGATAGTGGCCGTAGCACGACCATCATAGACGAGCGCCTGAACGCGGTAGGTGTGACCAGTATTCGGTGCTATTAAACAGGGCTAAACCATCGTGGTATTTGGCGGTGATGACGACATACTCCATGCCGGCGGCTTTGGCTTCGCTGGCAATATCAGTCGCCCAGGTGGCACTCGGCGTAAAGAGGGCCCTCAGCGTAGAGGGATATGAAGAGGTGGTGAGGTTGGCTCCTTGTTGAATCCATTCGGAAGCTCCTCCCACGGTACTTCCACCCCACGCACCTTCGGTGGCACTATAGATTCCCCAGTGAATGAACTCCCCCACTCTGAGGTCGTTCCAGTTTTCAGAATCCTGAGCATGTAGCGGAGTAATTGCTAACTGACTGAAAATACATCCAGTCAGGCAGGTCAATAATGTGCGGAACTTTTTTGTCATTGGGATCTCGTAAATAGATGAATGGAGCCTTTACCCCACTCAACTCGGAATCAAGATCGACATCGAAGATATCCAATGCTGTTTTTTCCGCACCTAAAAATGCAACTTTATTTGCGGAAGGGGGGTTTCCTCTTGTTGTAAACGATAAAGCAGAGTATTAGACCGAGTGAGAAGTAGCCGATATTTATGAAAAAACCAGATTTTGAAAACCTCAGCCGCCGCGAGCGTGAAGTGATGTACCTTGTGCATGAACACGGTGAATTGTCGGCGGAAAAATTGCAGAACGAAATTGATACCGCGATCTCCTATTCCGGAGCTCGCCGCTATCTTTCGATTCTCGAGGGTAAAGGATTTTTGCAGATGGAGAAGCGGGGCAACCGCTACTATTACACCCCACTGGCGAATTCGACAGAGGTTGGTTTAAATTTACTCAAAAAGGCGTTTGGGGCATTTTTTAACGGCTCCCCCACCCTAGGAATCGCTACTTTTGTGAAACGCGAAGGTAAATCTCTTGATAAGCGTGAACTTGCTTACCTTGAAAAAATGGTTCAGGATACGACGGAAGACGAGGGTTAACCTTCATCATCCGATCCTCCTTAATCCGTGCCCACTGACTTCTATCACTGGCATCGCATTCGCGTAGTAGTAGGATGATTTCTTCGGGTTT
>TARA_B110000908_G_scaffold12194_1_pt1 | contig 47178 bp, 43 predicted proteins | sample TARA_B110000908 | Tara Oceans TARA_B110000908 (sample SAMEA4398067) | marine metagenome | biome: Polar Biome; feature: [DCM] deep chlorophyll maximum layer (ENVO:01000326); material: water (ENVO:00002006), including particulate matter (ENVO:01000060) such as... | depth 36 m
TTCAGATCCTCTCACTCTAAGTGGACCATAAAATGGAAGGGTGCCAGATTGTTTTACCACGTATGGGACACAGATATTCGAACCGTTTTCCAGTTATCGGGTAGCGTTGAATACTCTCTTCATTGTCGACCCACTGTTTACATTGCCGCTCCTTGTGGGGCTGGTGATGGTATTGCGGATGGATTCTAAAGAATTTCTAAAACGGCGGCGAATCATGACGTGGTCTGTAGTCGTGTCCTGTCTCTACTTTGCTTTCGGGCTGTCGATGAAGTTTTGGGCCGAAAATAAAATTAGAGATGATCTGACTAAGAAGATACCCCATGGCGAATTAGTGGCTGTGGCTCCTAGTTCATTTAACACGATCCTCTGGCGCGGGCTTATTGAGGTGGAGGACGGTTATTTTTTAACCTATTGGTCACCATTCGATCATGGAGATGCGACTTACGAATTCATTCCAAAGAATCGTGAACTAGCAAAGGACTTTGAGGGGAAAGATGCGATGGAAGCATTGAAATGGTTTTCACGTGGGCACTGGGTGGCCCGTGAGGGGGATGATGGCACAATGGTGATCATCGATATGAGGTTTACGGAAATTCGTGACCCTCATGACGGAACGCTACAACCTATCTTTCAATGGCATATGCGTATTGACGATGTAGGGCAGGTTAACGCTCCGATGTTGAGACCTGAGGGGCTGGATTACGCTGCTGCCGTTTCATTGCTCTGGCAGAGAATTTGGGGAGAGCGGGAGAAATGGGATTCGCTGGAGGAGTTTTAGCCGTAATTTCTGAGCTGAAATGTCTGAGCCCGAGAGACCGGCTGTTCTCTTTCCTAAAATCACGGTTGCAATCCCGCGGCGATTAAGACATCTTAATTAAGTCATCGGATGTTCCTGATTCGGCGACAGCCCTCATTTCCCCGTTATCCCAAGATTTCCCCCATGGCCGCAAAATATACTGAAGACGACATCAAGTCCCTCGACTGGAAAGAACACATCCGCATGCGTCCCGGCATGTATATTGGTAAACTCGGTGACGGTAAAAGCGCCGACGACGGTATTTATATCCTGCTGAAGGAGGCGATGGATAACTCGGTTGACGAGTTTGTCATGGGCTATGGTACAGAGGTTCATGTAAACATAGACGAGAATAGTCGTGTCGAAGTTCGTGACTTTGGTCGAGGTATTCCACTGGGTAAACTCATGGACTGTGCCGCCAAAATCAACACGGGTGCGAAGTACGACAGTGAAGCCTTCAAAAAGTCCGTAGGTCTCAATGGTGTCGGTATCAAGGCCGTGAATGCGCTCTCTGAATTCTTTGAAATCCAGGCATGGAGAGATGGCCAGACCAAGGCGATTGAATTTAGTAAGGGCGAGGTCATCGAGGAGATGAAAAATCCTCGTAAGGACTCAGGAGAAAACGGCACACGTTTAGCCTTTGATGTAGACCGGAGTATCTTCCCGAAGAAAACCGCCTACACAGATCGGTATGTCGAAAAGATGTGCCGCTACTATTCCTACTTGAATCCAGGCTTAGCGATTCTTTTTAACGGGAAGAAATTTAAGTCCAAGGACGGTCTGTTAGATCTCTTGAAAGAGGAAATGGATGGAGAGGCTCTGTATGGTCCCATTCATCTTCGCAGTAAAGATATCGAGATTGCCTTTACCCACTGTCCAGAGGGCAGTGAGGAATATTATGCGTTTGTAAACGGGCAACATACAACTCAAGGGGGCACGCATCTAGCGGCGTTCCGTGGGGCGATTGTTGATGTCATCCGGGGCTTTTATAAAAAGCAATATAACCCCTCGGATATCCGCAACGGTCTGGAGGCGGCGGTCCTTGTTAGAATCGAAGAGCCGATTTTTGAAAGCCAAACTAAGACTAAGCTTGGTAGTATGACTATTTCTCCAGAAGGGGAAACGATTAAGACTTTCATTACGAATTTCTTGAAGGAGCATCTCGATAACTATCTCCACAAAAACCCGAAAGCTGCTGAGGCCTTACAGAAGCGTATATTATCTTCTGAACATGAACGTAAGGAGCTTTCTGGAGTTAAGAAAATCGCCCGTGAACGAGCTCGCAGGGCGAAGGTTCATAATAAGAAACTCCGCGACTGCCGCGCTCACTTCTCGAGCAAACACAAGCGAGGTAAGGAATCCACCGTGTTTATTACCGAGGGCGATAGTGCCAGTGGATCGATTACTAAGTGCCGTGATGTTGAGACCCAGGCTGTATTTTCGCTTCGTGGTAAACCGCTCAACTCATTTGCTCTAAAACGAAAAATCGTTTATGAAAATGAGGAGTTCAATCTGCTTCAACACGCACTGGATATTGAAGAGAGTCTGGAAACGCTGCGTTACAACAAGGTGGTGATTGCAACGGATGCCGATGTTGATGGCATGCACATCCGCTTACTGCTGATGACTTTCTTTTTACAGTTCTTTCCCGAGCTTGTTAGAGAAGGGCATCTATATATCTTACAGACGCCTTTGTTCCGCGTAAGGAATAAAAAGAACACAATCTACTGCTACGATGAAGATGAGCGTGTCGCTGCACTCGAGAAGCTTGGTAAGGCGGCTGAAATCACCCGGTTTAAAGGTCTTGGTGAGATTTCACCCGATGAGTTTAAATTCATGATTGGCCCTGAAATGCGTCTTGATCCTGTCCGTATGGAGGAGGGGAAAGGTATCAAGGAGATGCTTGCATTCTATATGGGTAAGAACACACCTGACCGTCAGGAGTTCATCATCAAGAACCTCCGGGGCGACGTGGATGCAGCATAGGGAATTGCGAAATGTAATGTAGAATCAATGGATAAGTGAAAAAAGCACTTGCCATACCCTGTATGGTGCCATACCCTGTATGTATGAAGATGACCATGCATATCGATGAAGTCGTTTTGGAAGAGGTCATGGTAAATTATGATTTTGAAACCAAAACGGATGCCGTGAACTTCGCTTTGAAGGAGTTGGATCGTTTGAAAAAATTGCGCAAGATGATGAAGGAGGGACTGGGTATGAGCTCAGAGGAACTCAAGGCCGGCGTTTATCCAGAGTATGACTTGGAGGCCTTGCGGGTGGCAGAAACTCCGGCCGCGTATAATACCAACAAGAATCAAAGCGAATGAAGCCTGAGTCTATCCTGGTTGATTCTAACGTGTTTATCAATTTTCTGCGTGCGGGGAAAGACCCAGCGCAGGAGTTGCTGGCGCAGTATGATATCGCGGATCTCGTGACTTGTGGAGTGGTCAAGGCAGAGGTGCTGCGCGGCGTAAAATCCATGCTTCTGCGCCAGAACTTGGTGTCTTTTTTTAACATCATGCGTTTTGTCGAGAGCTCACATGCCCTCTGGGACGAGACCTGGGAGCTGGCCTGGCAGCTCGACCGCCAGGGCAGGGTGCTTCCCCTCACGGATATTGGCATCGCCGTCTGCGCACTCAAGGCGGAGTCCGCAGTTCTAACCAATGATGGGCACTTCGATCACATCCCGGAGCTGCTGGTACTGAGGCCGAAGTACTGAGGCCGAAGTAGTGAGAGCGCCGCCCGCAACGAAGGACTTGCAGCCTTCGTTTACTCGTTGCATATTTACCTTGGAAAACGACGAAGGACGCAAGTTCTTCGCTACGTTGGTTGCTCGCCGCGGGCCATGACTACCTTGCCGGTGCGCACGGTCTCGATGACTTCAAACTGAGAGAACATCGTCAGAGCAGCATCAATTTTTGAGCTCGCACCGTAGATCATAGCGATCATCGAGGTTGGTGTGAGATCAACCGTTTTGCCACCATAGTGATCAATGATTTGAAGGGCCTCGGTGCGGTCTTTTTTCTCAACGAGAAACTTAACTAATAACAGTTCCTTGTTAACAGAGTCAGAGCTGGTGTGTTCGACACAGTGAATGACATCGATGAGTTTACTAACTTGCAAGATGATCTGCTCGAGTCCCGCAGGGTCGCCGCTGATACCGATCGTCATGCGTGAGAAATACTTGTCGCGTCCACGTGAGACGACAAGGGAGTCGATGTTGTATCCGCGTCGTGCGAAGACCTGACAAATGCGCATCAGCACACCGGCTTTGTTGTTCACAAAGACGGAGAGTGTATGCACGGGAGTCGTGTTAGCTTCAGCTTCAGGGGGATTGTCAGTTGTTACAAGAGACATGGAAAAATTGGTAGTTGGAGTTTGGAACTTGGAGTTTATCGACGCCTAGGTTGAGCCTGTGGGTTTGGCCAATGGCCCTTTGGGTGGCTCAGTAAGCATATCTTCGAGAGCTGCTCCGGCTGGAATCATTGGGAAAACGTTGTCGGTCTTCACACATTCGGCGTGGATGAGGACAGGTCCGTCTGTGATTTCAAAGGCTTTTTCGAGCTGTTTCCTAACATCAGCTGGACGCTTGATGTTGAAGGATGGGATGCCATAGGCTGCTGCAAGTTTACAGAAGTCCGGGTTACCCTCAAGATCGACACCTGACATACGGTCGTCAAAGAATAGTTCCTGCCACTGACGGACCATACCGAGGTAGTGGTTGTTGAGGATGACGATTTTTACGGGAAGTTTGTGCAGTGCCACTGTTGCGAGTTCGAACAAGGTCATCTGGAAACCGCCATCACCTGAAATGGAGATGACTGTTTCTTCTGGGTGTGCAAAAGCGGCTCCAATGGCAGCAGGGAAACCGAATCCCATGGTGCCGGCTCCTCCTGAGGAGAGCCATTTCCATGATGCGTTTGTCTTGTAGAACTGTGCTGCCCACATCTGATGCTGACCGACGTCGGTCGCTACGATGGCGTCACCACCAGCGACCTGGTAGAGTTCGTCGATGACTTGTTGCATTCTAAGTCCACCTTGTTTGCGGTAGGTGAGGGGATATTTCTTTTTCCAGCCATTGATTTCCTCAAGCCATGGTTCGGTATCGAGTCCAGAAATGCGTTTATTGATTTCAACAAGTGCCGTTTTGGCATCGCCCACGATTTCGATATCCGCACAAATCATCTTGTTCATTTCAGCAGGATCGATGTCGATGTGGATGATCTTGGCGTCTGCACAGAACTTGTCGGCTTGGCCGATGATGCGGTCGTCGAAGCGTGAACCAATATTGATAAGCAGGTCGCACCCGCAAACGGCTTTGTTAGCATAGGCCGTGCCATGCATGCCCAGCATACCGAGAGCAAGTTCATGTTCCTCGGGGAAAACTCCTTTTCCAAGAAGTGTGGAAGTAACTGGGCAGCGTAGAGTTTCAGCCAGCTCCTTGAGCTCGGCGGCTGCACCGGAGATCATGGCTCCCTGTCCTGCTAGGATGAGCGGTCGCTGGGCCTTGTGGATGAGCTGGAGAGCTTCATCGATACGATCGGGATTGATTTCAAAAGCGGTGTCAGGTTTGTAACCTGGCAAATCGAGTTCAGGATCCATGTCGCCTGTGAAATCAGCCGAGGTGATGTCCTTAGGCAAGTCAATCAAGACGGGGCCTGGACGACCGGTGGTCGCAATATGATATGCTTCACGCGTGATCCTTGGAATATCGTTGGTCACTTTAACCAGATAGTTGTGTTTGACCACGGGCATGGTGATGCCAAAAATGTCAGCTTCTTGGAAGGCGTCCTTACCGAGCATCCAAGTAACCTGCTGACCACAGAGGATGATCATGGGGACAGAGTCCATCTGCGCAGTCATGATACCAGTGATGGTATTACCAGCACCAGGACCTGAAGTCACGAGAACGACAGCGGGTTTACCCGTGGCACGGCCATAGCCGTCGGCCATGTGACAGCAACCTTGCTCATGTCGGGCGAGGACAAACTTGAGGTTACTTTTGACGGTGATAAGGGCGTCGAAAATGGGGATGGCGGCACCTCCGGAATATCCGAAAATGTATTCAACCCCCAGATCGTCGAGAGTTTTGATGAGAGCTTGTGCTCCGTCGAGTTGCTGTGTGCTCATGAGAAAATTGCTGTTTCAAGTGCAAAGTAAGCTGAAATCAATGATTTGTAAAACGAAAACGGGCCATTTATGTTTAAAATGACCCGTTTTTAGTAAATAGCGTGTCAAAAATCGATGTTAGATGTCGATTATTGTCAGTTTTAAATCAGGTCGGCGATGAGTTTTTCTAATTTTACGATATCAGCCGAAAAGCTACGGATGCCTTGAGCTGTTTTTTCCGTTGCCATCGCATCTTCATTAAACATGAAACGGAAGGCTTTTTCATCGAGGGAGATTTTTTCTAAATCTGATCCAGCAGCGGTTTCAGAAGTGAGTTTACAGTCGAGTTCACCAGGAGTGTTTTGGAGTTCTTCGAGGAGTCCTGGGCTGATGGTTAGAAGGTCGCAACCTGTGAGGTTTGTGATCTGGCCGGTATTTCGGAATGATGCGCCCATGACTTCGGTTTTGTAGCCGAATTTTTTATAGTAGTTATAAATTGCCTGAACGGAAAGCACGCCGGGGTCTTCAGCGCCTTGGTAATCAATACCCGTGTCTTTCTTGAACCAATCATAGATCCGACCAACAAAGGGGGAGATCAATTGCACCCCAGCCTCAGCACATGCCACGGCCTGGGCGAAGGCGAATAGAAGGGTCAAGTTACAGTGGATACCGTCTTTTTCTAATTCCTCTGCAGCGCGAATACCTTCCCATGTGGAGGCGATCTTAATGAGAATACGGTCGCGGCTGATACCTTCTTTTTCGTAGAGCCCGATGAGATGGCGGGCTTTCTTCACGGTAGCTGCGGTGTCGAATGAGAGACGGGCGTCCACCTCGGTGGAAACGCGACCTGGGACGATCTTGAGGATTTCGACTCCAAAGAGGATGAGGATACGATCAATAATGCTGTCGATAAGGGCATCGCCAGTGAGATCTGATCCAGCGTGCTCGGTGATGGCTTGGTCGACTAGAGGCTTGTATTCCGGCTTGGACGCGGCTTGTAGGATCAGGGATGGGTTCGTTGTTGCATCCTGAGGCTTGTATTCCTCCATGGTGGCAAAGTCGCCGGTATCGGCGACAACGGTGGTATACTGCTTGAGTTGATCGAGATGATTGTGTTCGCTTGTTGAGCTCATAATGTAAGGGTTCATAAACGCTCTAGGCTTGCTTGCAAGGAGCATGTTTGACATTTGGGTGTTACCTTTTTCTACGAGGATTTCCAGTTTGACCTACGGGCTATTATGACCTATAGCGCTAGAGCCTATGAAACACAATAAACGAACACAATGGCTGTCAATGATAGCTCTGCTATCCTTGGTTCTGCCGAGTGCAGCGCTTGAGCAGAGGCTGTTTAAAAGTGCTGATCAGACGAAGACGTTTACCGCAACATTGCTTGAATACAATGAAGCGAAAAGGACGGTGGCGGTCAGAATTAAAGGTGGAGACTCAAAACGATTTTCGATCGACCTGCTTTCTGCTGACGACCAAAAATACGTGATGGGCAGCGCAGGGGAACTTGCCGTGAGCCGTTCAGTGAACGTTAGCTTTAAAGAAGTTAAAGGCGAGACCGCTCGCTCAAAGTCAGGCCGTGTAAGAACGTCTTCGACACCGATAAGTTACGATATCCAAGTGTATAATCGTTCTGATCAGGTTATCAAAGACCTCGAAGTTCGTTACAGCTTTTACTATTGCGTGGGTAGCAGCACTGTTAACGGCCCACGACACTCACCTAAAGTTCAGAAGGGTTCGCTGATTTACCCGAAGCTTTTTGGCAAATACAACGAGACTCGCCCTACGGCGAATGTTGTGTTAGTTCGTGAGAGTCAAAAAAAGATACTACCGCCCTCCGGCGGTGGAGGCAGAGCTGGCGGTGGTGGATGATGTCAAAATAACTATCCTGACGGTCGTCAGGACAAAAATGAGGTTATCATGTGCGACGGCAAGGCTTCTGGTTCTGATGCTAATTCTAAGGGTGGATACCGTAGAGTTGACCACGTAATCGGTATTGCAGCTGACATCGTGCTTGATGGTAAAGTTATCAAGACCGTGGCCAGTAGTCCATTTGTGATGAAGAAGCACAAGGAAGGCTCAATCAAATAATTTCTAGATCATCAAAAAACCCGCATCTCTTACGAGGTGCGGGTTTTTTATGATTTGAATTTGGAGTTTTTATCCTTAAGCCGCATCGGCGCGTTTCTTGCGCAGGATGGGTGGCTTTTTGCCTTCGACAACGGCACGGTTGATTGTAACCGATTCGATGTCATCACGTCCGGGCACATCATACATCACATCGAGCATGATTTTCTCAAAGATAGAGCGCAGTGCGCGGGCACCGGTTCCTCGGCTGAGAGCTTCCTCGGCAAGAGCCTGAAGTCCGTCCTTGGTAATCTTGAGTTTGACTCCGTTCATCGCAAGCAGCTTGGAATACTGCTTGATCAGAGCGTTCTTGGGTTGGGTGAGCACTTGAATGAGCTCATCCGTTGTGAGTTCACGAAGTGAGGAGATAATAGGGAGTCGACCAATAAACTCGGGGATCAAACCAAAGTGAAGAAGATCTTCTGGTTCGGCTTTGTCGAAGAGGTCTTCTGGAGCGATGTTCTTTTCTTCTTCACTGCCTTCGCCTTCGTGGAAACCGAGAACGTGTTTGCCAAGGCGACGACTAATCATGTCGCTGATGCCTACGAAGGCGCCACCGCAAACGAAGAGAATACGCTCGGTATTCACCTGGATGTATTCCTGTTGTGGGTGTTTACGACCACCTTGGGGTGGGACGTTGCAGACGGTTCCCTCAAGGATCTTGAGTAGTGCCTGCTGCACACCTTCACCAGAAACGTCACGGGTGATGGAGACGTTTTGAGTAGTGCGCCCAATCTTATCGATTTCATCGACGTAAATAATACCTCGCTCGGCGCGTTCGACATCGAAGTCAGCGGCCTGAAGGAGACGAAGGATGATATTCTCAACATCATCACCAACGTAGCCAGCCTCGGTCAGAGTGGTGGCATCGACGATGGTAAAGGGGACATCAAGTACATTGGCAAGCGTACGAGCCAAGAGTGTTTTTCCAGACCCTGTAGGTCCAAGCATCAGAATGTTGGACTTTTCAATATCAACATCAATAAATTCAGGCGCTGGATTCATGTGATCCTGACGCAGGCGCATGTAGTGGTTGTAGACTGCGACAGAAAGCACCTTCTTGGCACGCTCCTGACCAACTACGAACTCATCGAGCTTTTTGGAGAGCTCAGCTGGCGTAGGGACATCGCCTTTGGAGATCTGAGTCTCGGCAATAGCTTGTGTTCCCTGACCGAGTTCCTTCTCCATGATGGAGGAGCAGACTTCGATGCATTCGTTACAAATATAGACGGCCGGACCGGCGATCAGCTTTTTGACCTCCGAGTGGCTTTTGCCACAGAAGGAACACATGGTGAGATTGGATGTTCGTGCCATACAGGTAGTAAGGGTAAGGGTAGAGGTGAGTGTCTTTGTCTAAGTAATGTGAGAAACGGTGAGAAAAACAGGATAAGAAAAAGGACGTGGGTGACATTACCGCCACTCGCACGTCCTGACAATAGCCTAAAATGCTATAATTGTCCTACTTCTTTGCGTCATCACCGTCAGCACCCTCAGTTTGGGCGGCATCAGCTGGTAATTCCTTTCGGCTTTGTAAGACTTTATCAACCAAACCGTAGGCTGCAGCCTCTTCGGCAGACATGTAGTTATCTCGGTCTGCGTCCTTCTCAACCTGCTTTTCGGTCTTTCCAGTGTGGGTGGAGAGTATCGCGTTTAGCTTCTTCTTCAGGTTAAACATGAAACCCATGGTGCGCTCGACATCAGCCGCGGTTCCCTGAGCTCCACCAGAAACCTGGTGAATCATCACGTGGGAGTTAGGCAGGCAGAATCGCTTGCCCTCGGTTCCCGCAGTGAGCAGCACAGCACCCATGGATGCGGCGATGCCGATGCAGTAGGTGTTCACGTCACAGGTAAGGAACTGCATGGTGTCGTAGATCGCAAGACCTGCCGTTACCGAACCACCGGGTGAGTTGATGTAGATATGAATGTCCTTTTTAGGATCCTGCATCTGGAGGAAAAGCATCTGGGCAATCACCGAGTTGGCGACGCCGTCATCGATGCCACATCCGATGAAAATAATGCGGTCCTTGAGTAGACGCGAGTAGATGTCAAAGGCTCGTTCGCCACGTCCATCGGATTCGATGACGGTGGGGATGTAGTAGTTGTTCTTGGGAGTAGAATCCATGTGTGATTGGAGCATAGGGAATAGGTATTTAGGAAATAGGATGTAAGAGTGCCGCTGGGGCGGCGGGGATGGTTAGGCTTAAGCTTCTGTCACTTCTGCCTTAATTTCCTCTACTTTCGCGCTCTCTACCAAGAAGTCAATGGCCTTGCCAATAAGAATGGAATTTCTCAGGCTGGAGATACGACCTGAACGTTGCATGTCCTTCATCATGGCTTTAGGTGCCTTCTTCTCCTGCTTTGCGATACCCGCGATACGCTGAGCTACTTCGTTGTCGGTGACAGCGAGATTCTCAGCGTTAGCGATTTCCTGGAGGATGAAATTGGTCTTCAGATTGTTACGTGCTTGAACCTGCGCAGTGGCAATAATTTCAGCTTGCTGGGATGCGATGTCTTCGTCGCTGAGTCCAGCCTGTGCACCGCGGGCGACCATGTCGTCTGCGCTACCCTGAGCTTCGGCACTGACCAGCTCCTCGGGGAGATCGAAGTCCACTTTGCCAAGAAGATGAGCGACGATTTGATTCACCTTGTCTTCGTTGATCTGCTGTCCTTTTTGTTGGGTAATTTGCTCGGAGATGAGCTCTTTCAGATCATCGACCGTTTTGTCTTTTCCAAACTGGAGAGTTTCGGCGACAAATTCGTCATTAAGCTCGGGGAGAGCTTGTTCCTTAACTCCTTTGACGGTAACGGCGAAAACGATGTCTTTTCCGCGAAGGTCTTCCATTGGGAAATCATCACCTACGGAGCAAGTGACATCGAGTTTATCGCCATTGGAGGCTCCTTCAAGCTGCTTGCTGAATCCGGGGAGGAAGGCGTCTTCCTTGATCTGCACCCAGTAGTCTTCTTTGCCGCCGAGGATACCAGCGGGTTTGCCAATAGCTTCTTCGAGAGGTTTGCCGTCGAGAGTAGAGGTAAAGTCGATGACAGCGATGTCGTCAGCCTTAAGCGCACGATCTTCGTCTTTGTAATCGGCATAACGCTCGAGCACTCCGTCGATTTCTTTTTGGACTTCTTCGTCAGTGGCATCAGCCGATGGGATTTTCACCTCGATTTCCTTGTAGTCAGGAAGTTCGAAAGTAGGTGCGAGGATCAAGGGCATGACGAAGCTGAATGAGCCATCGTCGGCGTGAGTAACAGTCTCAGGGGCCTTGAAGTTGAGCACGCGAAGATCTTCGTCTTTCTGCATGGCTTCACCGCAAGCGGCGCTGATGAGGCGTTCCTCAAGCTCTTGTTTGATGTCAGTGGCAAAACGCTTCTCGATAACGGAAACGGGAGTTTTACCAGGACGGAAGCCTGGGATTTTTGCCTGTGTGCCGTAGGCTTTAACGATATTTTTACGTTCGCTCTGGACCTTATCGGCTGGGATTTCTGCACGCAGAGTTGCGGTGCACTCGGGTAATTTGTCGATTGTGATGTTCATAATGACTTCGTGTTGGAAAATGAGTTGTCTGTGGGGAAATGGCGGGAATGTCTGGATTGATTTCCCGCGAAGGGGCGGCAAGCTAGTAGCCATAGGGCTCCGAGTCAAGAACCATGAACGGGATTTGTGTCACGAAATCAGGGCTATAGAACGAAGCCCCGCGCTAGCTGTGAGGCTGGAAACGGGGCTTGTTTTTCCTGTAACAATGAAGTTTTCAGTCCTGCGACTACTTTCTACGTCTCTGTTGACGCGGGTTGGGCGCTGATTTGATTCAAGATGAGGTATTTCAGCGGGAGCATCGGTGGCTAAAAAGACGTTATCCTGGAGCTCATCACCGATGGTGGTGTTGCGTCGAATAATAATGGCCAAGGTCTGCTGCTCCACAACACGGCGCATTTCATTAGGTAGCCCCCCGCTTGTTAGAAGATGGACGCCAGCCATTGCTTTACTCATTACCTGCACTTGAGGTCATTCTTGAAACCGTGACCGAGCTGCATGATTGCAAGAGCCTCGCATAATTATGTTTGCATGACGGGGTGAAAAAATGTCCCGCTCCATGTCCCGCTTCAAACAGCGCAAAACCACGCATTTTCGTGCATTTCTGGAACATGCCGGCGGTTGTTCTAGCAGAAGTCGTAAACGCTGGAACCCTTACAAAAAAATGGCTCCGAGGTTAATCGGAGCCTTTAAAAAGTGGTACAGGAAGAGGGACTTGAACCCCCGACCGCCTCGGTGTAAACGAGATGCTCTACCAACTGAGCTATTCCTGCACTTTTGTGGACGAAATTGGCCACATGTCTTGGAAGACGCGCGTTGTTTGGCTGAAATTGCCGTTTGATGCAATCACTTTTTTCAAAGAATTTCTACAAATCTGCTGGGGTGTGTGGTTCGAAGGTGGTGCTGCGCTCGTGGGCGCGAGCTTTGGCGGCCTTGCGGGCCTTCTGCTGGAGGTCTTCCTGTATCCGATAGCGTTTCTTGCCTTTTTCACGTTCAATACGCTTTGATGTGCCATCGTCGATGATCTCGAAGCCGTTGCTATTGTCTTTGAAGGCTGCCTCGAGGATGCTTTGGAGGCGTTTTTTGCAGGCTTTGTCTTCGATGGGGATCATCAGCTCGATCCGTTTGTCGAGGTTGCGTGTCATCCAATCGGCAGAGGCGATGAATAGCAACGGGTCACCGCCATGGTGGAAGGAAAAGATACGGGCGTGTTCGAGGTAGCGATCGATCACAGATATCACACGGATGTTTTTTGCCTCTTTACGTTTACCTGTTTTCAGACAGCAGAGGCCCCGGATGTTGAGGTTGATTTTTACTCCATCCTTAGATGCCTGATAGAGAGCCTTGATGATTTCCTCGTCCTGAAGTGAATTCACCTTGGCTGTGATGGCTGCTGGTTCGCCGTCTTTGGCGCGTTTTGCTTCGGCTGAGATGAGCTCTAGCAGCCGGGCTTTCATGTGTGTGGGTGCAGGCACAAACTTTCTGAATCGAGTTAGTTTAGACCGACCCGTCACGGCGTTGAAAAACAGGGAGGCATCCGCTCCGTAGGCCGGACGTGAAGTCATGTAGGAAATATCGGTGTAGAGTCGTGCGGTCGACTCGTTGTAGTTACCCGTGCCCAGATGGACATAGCGTTTCAGTTGGCCATCCTCATTGCGGATGACCAGGCAGATCTTGGCGTGGGTTTTGAGTCCGTGAACACCGTAGACAATCTGGACTCCGGCGCGTTGGAGTTCGTCGGCGCGCATCAGGTTACGTGCTTCATCAAAACGGGCTTTAAGCTCGATGAGGACGGTAACTTGTTTGCCATTGTTGGCGGCTTTTATCAGGGCATCGATGATACGTGAATCGGATGCAGTGCGGTAGAGGACTTGTTTGATCGCGATCGTGGATGGGTCGCTGGCGGCCTCTTCAACAAAGCGAAGCACGGGCTCGAAGCTTTCATAAGGGTGATTGAGCAATACATCACGCTCGGCCAGAGTTTCAAAAATAGAAGCCCCGGGTTCGAAGTCTGGTGATGGCTGGGGTTCCCATGATTCATCTCGAAGGTGATCGTAACCGGATGTAAACGCGACGCTCATGAAGTCGCTAAGTGCTAGCGGACCATCGGTGGCGTAGGTTTCTGATGAGCCCGCGCCAACGGCTTCGCGAACGATCCGTTTGATTCGGTTAGTGGCTTTGACTGGGTGTTCGAGCCTAACTGTTTTGCTGGTCTTGCGCGCTGCGAGGACTTCTTCCATTTCTCCTGCTAGATCAATAGCGTCTTCTTCCTGAACGGCGATTTCTCCATTACGAGTAATGCGAAAGGGCATGGAGGCGGTTACTTTTTCATCTGGAAATAGTTCGCCTGCAAACATGGCAATGATTTCCTCCACAGGAATCAGATGCTCACCTGAAGTTTGCGATGAAGCTTCGGAGGCGGGGATGTGCACAAAGCGTGAAATACCTTCCGGCACGGGAATAAAGACGGTGCGTATGGAGCTATCGGCCGTATTTTCAAGTTCACATGCCAGGATAATACGCATGGCAGGAAGTGAGGGGGTGGCAGAATCCGAGTCATAGGCGAGGGGGGTGAGCAGAGGGAAAATGGAATCCTCAAATCGGCTCAGTAGGATTTCATGCTGAGCGGGGGTGATAGATTTTCTGTTAGTGAGTAACAATCCCTCATTGGCCATGGCGGGAAGTAGTTGGGTATTGAGCAGGGTGTATTGGTCCTCAGTCATGGTCTTGGCCCGAGATCGGATCGCCAAGAGCTGTTGCGTGGGCGTTAACCCTGTGATTCCCCGCTTGGTGGCGCCCGATGAGCGCATCAGGTGCAGGCCTCCAACACGGACTTGGAAAAACTCATCCATGTTAGATGCCGTGATAGCGACAAATTTGAGCCGTTCCAAGAGTGGAAGGTCGTCTCGAAGTGCTTCATCGAGAACTCTTTGATTGAACTCAAGCCAGGATAATTCGCGATTGATAAAGGACATTTTTGAAATGGAGATTGGGGATTAGGAAATGGGAAGTGCGCCTCTGGGGAGGCGGAGGAGGCTTAGTTGCCTTCTTGTATGGTGACGGCTAGGCCGTAGATGTCTTGGAAGAGGATGGCCTTGGATCGCATGGCCATGCGTTCTACCGAGGCGTCTGCGATGCCGTGGAGCGTGATGTTGAGCTTTCGATTTCTTGTGGCGACGCTGATCTCGCCTACACGCGAGCTATGACTGCGGTCGAGAGCGTCGGCGATCCTAAGGATGGCGGCGAGTTTGGAAACTCTCATACGGCCTTCTGATGAGAGACTGCGATAGCCTGTGTGGTTTGGTTTGGGGCCAGATCTTCTGTGATAACGAGCCACGAGGGCTACCAGTTCCAGATCCTTCTGACCAAGACCGAAAATCTCACTGTTGAGGATGATGTAGTGTGAGTGCTTGTGGTGGGCGCGGGCGTTGATAAAATTCCCACACTCATGGAGAATGGCAGAACACTTCAGTAGCAGGGCATCATGCTCGTCAAGTTGGTGGAGGTCAGCTGTTGCCTCAAACAGTTGCTGGCTAAGCCGAGTGACCTGTGCTGAATGAGTTCGGTGGACACGGTACTTACGCGCAAGACTTTCGGCTGAGCGGAGAACTTCTTTCTGGAATCCCTCCGTCAGTGAAAAAGAAGTCGGAATGTCGATGAGTAGGCCACGTTCGTAGTCGCTGCCGGGGATACGAAGTGTTTCCACCTGAAGCGTTTCAGCGATCGCTAGGTTGATCTCTAGGGCTGGAACGATGGCTTGGGCGGTGTTGTAGTCGAGCTGGTAGGTCTTTACTCGCATTTCCTCGGACATCGATGCCATCCGCGCAGAGGTATCGGCGAGTGCGCGGTAGGTGCTTTTCGTTTTTCCTAGTTTGACTAGATCATGGGCAAGGTGCTGGATCTCATAGCCGATGATGACTAGCTCCTCGATATTTGCATCCATGTAGTCGTGGTGGATCTGACTGATCTGGCTTCTGATGTGCTCGCGGATGAGTTTGGTCTTACTTGATCCACTATCCTGACTGTCTTGGTTTACGGCGATGGCTTCACCGGTTCTGTAGACGCCAAGGCGGTAGTTGCTGTAGTCGGAGATTCGGCCATTTTTAAAAAGCAGAGCACGGGTATTTCCGGGCCCGACGTGGACAACAAGCGTGGTGCGCTTTTTCATCGATGGCGTGTCCCGCAGTCGTCGTCTCGTTTTCAGGTAAATGAGGCGCGTCATTTCACCTTCATCGAGAGTTTCTACGTGGAAGCCGCAACCAATCTGAATTCTGTTGAGAAAAGCCTCATGGTTTACGGCCTCGGCAAGAACATTAGTGGCAACGGCACGGATTGGGGTGTCTTCGGGGGCGCCCAACTCACGCAGAGCTTCCCTGTATCCATTGAGAATGGTCACACAGCGCTCGATGGTAGATTTTCTGATGTTTCCTCGCTGATAAATATCGTGCGCCAGAGGAACCGACTGCTCAAGGAAGTCACCTGGGGCGTCTGCTGAGTCCGGGTGGTTTTCGACTACTAATAGGGAAATCGAGCTGGCACCGATGTGAATAGATGCTTGTAGCGAGGGGGGAGGAACAGGCGTCATGTGCTTGATGAGGGTGGGGAATTGAGCCGTAGATTTGTCGGCGTGCTTACATTGATACAGAGATAAGCGAATGTCTTGTGAAAAATGGTGACAAAAGAAGAGTTTTCAAAAGTATGCGAGATTAGGCGACTTTGGTGCATCTGCCGTGCCAAAAGGGCCAAGAAATTATCATCATTAAGCATATTAGTCTTGATTTTTAAGGCAATAAATGATTTTCACTCTGCCCCGCACTCCTACTCATTGTGTATCTCACATAAGGTGCACGATTTCTTTACTCAAAACTACACCTACCGCAACTTACTATGGACGACTCAAACATCATCCCGTTTGAGCAACCCAAACCAAGTTCCGGCTACCCCGCAAAATCCATGAATAGCAGCCTTGTTGTTAAAGCAGCCGAGATCATTGAAGATCCGCAAATCCTCGTAAACGTCGTCTCAAAGCGCGTAGCCCAGTTAAATCAGGGGCGTTCTCCATTGATTGATACAGTTCCTAGTATGGGTACTGCTGACATCGCATTAACTGAAATCATCGAAGGTAAGGTGATTCTTACCAAGCCTGAGAAGAAAAAGAAGTAGTCTTTTTTGAATAATCTTAGACGCAAGGGAAGAGGCCTTGTGTTTTGACACCTTGTGAGAGTATGAGCGGCGACATTGCAACCAATAGGAAAGCACTCCGTGATTATCATATCTCAGATAAATACGAGTGTGGACTCGAACTGAAGGGTACTGAGGTGAAATCAATCCGTGATGGCAAAGTGAATATAGCGGATGGCTATGCGCGGATTGAAAATGGTCAAGCATTCCTCTACGGCTGCCATATCCAACCCTGGCAGACTGCCGGTGAGTGGTTCCAGCACGGAGTAACCCGGCCACGCCGAATGCTCCTCCACAAAAAGGAGATTCTGAAACTCTCCGAGGAGACAGCGCAAAAAGGATGTACACTTCCTTGTTTACGGATGTATTGGAAAGGTGGACGCGTAAAAGTAGAAATTGGTGTCGGTAAGGGTAAAAGCCATTCCGACCAACGGCAGGATCTTAAAAAGCGCACCGAGATGCGTGAGGCCCAGCGGGAAATGGCGAAGTTTAACCACAGGTAATCTAGCCGCCCCAGCGGAACATCTCCCCATTTCCCAATCCCAGTTTCCAGTTTCCAATTGCCCATGTTTGATCTTCGTCAGTTTGCTACCATTTCACCGGAATGGTATCTGCGGCTGAAATATCATGAGGAGCTTGACTCAACCAATGACGAAGCCCGCAGGTTAGCTGTGGATGGGGCTGAACATGGCACAGTAGTGCTTGCCGATCACCAACTTGCTGGACGCGGTAGACGCGGTTCTCGCTGGATTTCTGGCCCAGGAGATGGCTTATTGTTTTCCCTGATCCTCAGACCTGATTTCCCCCCCAATAATTGGAGCCGGATTGCTCTGGCTACCGGCTTAGGCATGGTGAGGGCGCTCAATGATAAATGGTCGATTCAGGCAGACGTAAAATGGCCGAATGATATTTACGTGAGGAACCGAAAGTGTGCCGGCATTCTGGCCGAAGCACGGGAGGACTTCGTCGTAGTTGGAGTCGGACTCAACGTTTTCGCCTCTCCAGGGGATGTTGAATCAAATATCCCGACGATTGCCGTGGGGGATGTTATCGAGTCACCTTTATCGAGAGAGATGGTTTTGGCAGCTGTCCTTGATGGTATTCTTCAGGAGGTTGAATCCTGCGCAGATGATTTTGAAAACCAGGTGGAACGCCTAAGGCGTGTATGTTTTCTGACTGGCAAAGGCATCGAGTTTACCGCAAGTGGAGAACGTCTCGCAGGAAATGTAATGGGAATCGATCACGATGGATCTCTGATGGTGGAGGTAGATGGATCTAAAGAGTCGTATTCACAGGCGTCTGATATTCGAGTTATGGATATTGAGTGAAATCAATCGGGCAAAGATTTCGTATATATGATCTGAATTATATTAACTCAAATCTGACAAGGTGTCCTCGAGCGGTTCTCCAAGTGCTTTTTTTAACGCGGCCCCAAGTGGGCTAGCTATGACGCGATCCCAGTCGCTCAAGTGATCGACATCCGAGAGTTTGGGTAGCGATTCGAGGGTAAGTCCAGCTGACATGGCAGCCTCAGCTGTTTTCTCAAACACATCATTTTCACTCCAAGGGATATTTAGAAATAACTTGGAGGCAGGGGACTTGAGTGCGAGTAAATAGTAGCCTCCATCAGAGCTCGGACCAATCACAACATCATGACCCTTATCAGAGCTGAGGCGTGAAAAAGCAGCATTAATCCAGCGAGCGCCACAATCCGGGCAGTCGGTCCCTATGACGGCGACTTCACTATAATTGTCTTCAAATGCGACTTTAAAAGCGCTGTCGAGGCGGTCACCAAGATCCCCACTTCCCTGAGGCCTGAAATCGACCTCTTGAGTAGGCTCGCTGACTGTGAGTGAGTGAGGAGCCAGATATAGTCCCTCAGTGGATGATGATGTAGCGCGCATTTCTGGAAGCACCCAGAATCTGATCGCATCCTCAGCGTCATCGGGGGCGTAACAAAATCGGATGCGGCAGTCCTGAAGCCCTTGAAGTTGCTTGAGCAGCACTTCCACGAGCGCTTTGTAGTAGCGGGAGGCGTCTTCGTCGCCGACATCTTGGGCAAGCCGGGTTTTAACTTTCCCTGGAATGGGCTCTTTGAGAAAAACAAGCAGTAGTCGCATGACTCTATCTAAAGGGTAAATGCTAAATCAAAAATACTAAATTTATTAACTTTTCCTGACAGTCAAAATCATGGAATTTCTCTTGCCACAGGCCTTTAGGTAGGGGATGATGTGACAATCGGAACGTCAGAGCCTGTTTGAATTACACGTATCCGATCCATTTTCCCATTTTCCGTTCCTCCTTTTCATCTCGTCGTAACGTTTTCCACATTCCCCCCACTCTTTGATTCCAGATGGCAGCCTCCCGTAATAAGCTAAGAAATAAGAAAAAAGACAACAAACCCTGGCCGAACGAGGTTTTGGGGATCTTGTTGTGTGGCGCGGGGATTTTACTGTTGTTATCGCTGGTATCCTATTCACCGAACGATTTGCCCAATTTACCTGGTCTTGGTGGAGATACGGATGGTAACGACGGTGGCAGCGTCAACTGGATTGGCCCAGTTGGTGCTTTTCTTGGATATGTTTTTCTCATGGGCTTTGGTGGCGCGTCTTATCTAATCCCTTTGTCGATGATCTGGATAGGTGTGGCCAAGCTACTTCTTGATGCACGCCCTTCATGGAGGACTTATGTCGGATGTGTTATTTTTGTATTAAGTGGGTCAGCCCTCTTAGGCGTTCAGAACTGGCTTCTCGTCGACTGGTCTGAAGCTAATTACCTCAAAGGGCCAGGAGGCGGCTCGGGATACTGGATCGGGACCCGTTTCCTCGAAGCTTTACTCAACAAACCAGGAGCTATCCTCGTTCTTCTCTGCGTCTATATGGTCAGTCTGATCTTGCTCACTGGACTGCATCCAATTCAGTTCTGCCGTAGTCTTTTCCTTCATGCCATGAACTGGTTCCACGGTCGGAAACAACGGAAGCTTGAGAAATCTGAAAAAGTCTCAGCTCTCGATCAACTTCGCATGAAACGCGATAATCGTCTAGCTGGTAAAGGTGGAGACGAAGAAGGAATCGCTCCAGTCGTCGCTAAGAAAACGACACGCAGGAAAAAGGCCACTAAAGCAACCGATACCAAGCCAGAAACGGAAGAGACCAAGGACCCACAGGCGGAACTACCGCTTAAGGAGGTGCCGGAGCCTCAGATCGTCGATGCTTCACGCACCCGTAAATACGCAGCCGACCCAGGTGCCAAGCCCTTCGCAAAAAAGAAACTCGATCACGGTGGACTCAGTACCGAAGAGTATGAGAACTATGAACTGCCAGGGTTTGATCTGCTCAATATTCCAGAAGAAGATGATTCCATCGATGAGGAAGCAGATAAAAGCGAGATGATGGCGACCCAAAAAACGATCATCGATACCCTCAATGCTTTTGGTGTTGAGGTGACCGCAGGAAATATCACCCGTGGCCCAACGATCACCCGATACGAAGTGTATCCAAGTATGGGCCTTCGCGTTAGTCGGATCACTCAGCTCGAAGCCGACCTCGCACGTGCGACTAAGGCTGAACGCATCAACATCCTTGCACCCGTTCCGGGATCCGACACCGTAGGTATTGAGATTGCCAACAACGAAAAAGTCGCCGTGCCTCTGCACGAGCTTCTTCAGGACCCTGCCTTTGTGAGTGCTAAGAAGAAAATCCCTCTAGCTCTAGGAAAGGACGTCTACGGAAATACCGTCATCGGCGATCTCGCTGCCATGCCTCACTTGTTAGTAGCGGGTGCTACAGGCTCAGGTAAATCAGTCTGTATCAACTCGATCATTTCCAGTATTCTCTTTAAGTTTACACCCAACGAACTGCGCTTTATCATGATCGACCCCAAGGTGGTCGAAATGCAGATCTATAACTCTCTGCCACACCTCGCTGTGCCTGTGGTGACCGATCCTAACAAAGTGATCGCGGCCCTGCGCTGGACGGTCAACGAGATGGAACGTCGATATCGAATTTTTGCCGACTGCGGAGTGCGTAACTTTGATGGCTTTAATAGCCGAGTGCTTCCCGAAAAAGAAGTGCCCGATCCAGAGGCTGAAAATCCCGAGGAGGAAGAGGAATACTACGATGCCGAGCACCTCGATTCCATTGCCAAAGCTCTCAGCGACGGTGAACTTGGGCCACCTGCTCTCGATGGTTCTGAAGATGATGATGCAGAGGAAGTTGTCCCGGATCGTATCCCATACATCGTGGTCATTATTGACGAGCTTGCCGACCTGATGCAGACCGCACCAGCTGACATGGAAATGAATATCGCACGGATCGCCCAGAAGGCCCGTGCCGCCGGTATCCACCTCATTGTAGCCACTCAGACTCCTCGTGCGGATGTGGTCACCGGGATCATCAAGGCAAACATCCCAAGCCGCATAGCCTTCCAGGTATCCAGCGGTCTGGACTCCCGCGTAATTCTCGATACCAAGGGAGCGGACAAACTCGTTGGCAAAGGCGACATGCTCTATCTCGCCCCAGGCTCCGCTAAACTTGAGCGAGCTCAAGGTGCCTTCATCTCGGATGAGGAAGTTGAAGATATCGTGGAATTCTGTTCAAACCAGGTGGAACAGAAATTCGAAAGCTCTGTTCAGGAACACATCGATAAAGGTGGCTCTGATGATTCCGAGGATGAAGTCTCACAGGCCGATGAAGAAGTCGTGCAGAAGTGCATGGAGGTAATTAGGCAGGAAAAGAAAGCCAGCACCTCACTTCTTCAGCGTCGACTCCGCCTAGGCTACACCCGCGCCGCCCGCATGATGGATATCCTCGAACAACGAGGAATCATTGGACCAGGCGAGGGAGCTAAGCCTCGCGAGATCCTAATTAATGTCGGACAGGATGAGGCGTGATTATGTGAATAGGTATGTAGGTGAATACGTATTCGCCTACTCACGTTTTTACTAACTTGCCTTCTTACTTCTTCCAAGAATCCCTAAGCGCCACTGTCCGGTTGAACACAATCTTCTCACCGGTAACATGGTCCACATTATCAGTGCAGAAGTATCCTACACGTTCGAACTGGTAGACCTGGCCCGGACCGACCTCTGCCAGAGAAGCCTCAAGCTTGGCATTGGGGATGACTGATAGTGAATCTTTGTTCAGACAGCTCAGGAAACCGCCTTCGGCTGCGTCAGGATTTTCTTCGGAGAAAAGTCGGTCGTAGATACGCACTTCAGCATCAACCGCTGTTGCAACATCCACCCAGTGGATGGCGGCACGACATCTGATTCCTTCTGGAGCATCCTTACCAATGGTATCGGGAATGAATTCACAGTGGATCTCAGTGACCTCTCCGGCATCGTTTTTCTCAAAGCCTGTACAGGTGATGATGTAACCACCACGGAGTCGGGCGGAACGACCGGGCCCGAGGCGGAAAAATTTATTTGGCGGATCTTCCATGAAGTCATCACGCTCGATCCACAGCCCCTTTCCTAGAACTGCCTGACGTGTGCCAGCTACTTTGTCGGCTGGGTTATTGGGGACTTCAACAAGTTCAGAATGATGATCGCCAGGCCAGTTCGTAATCACCACCTTGAGTGGATCAAGCACTGCCATGCGCCGCTCGGCGCTCTGGTTAAGTTCATTGCGAATAGCAGACTCTAGAATAGCCATATCAGTGACACTGTTGACCTTGGTGACACCACCAGCAAAGCAGAAGCCACGAATCGCTGCAGGCGGATAGCCGCGACGACGCATACCTGAAATGGTAGGCAGACGGGGATCATCCCATCCACTGACTAAACCTTCTTCGACAAGTTGAAGCAACTTGCGCTTGCTCATCACCGTGTAGCTAAGATTGAGTCGGGAAAATTCAATCTGGCGTGGAGTCGAGGGCGCTGGGCAATTTTCAACAACCCAGTTATAAAGCGGACGATGGTTCTCAAATTCGAGACTACAAAGTGAGTGGGTGATATGCTCAAGCGCGTCTTCCAGCGGGTGGGCGAAGTCATACATCGGGTAGACACACCAGTCGTCTCCTGTATTGTGATGGGTCGAGTGGACAATGCGGTAAATCACCGGGTCACGCATGTTCATGTTAGACGACGCGAGGTCAATCTTGGCACGTAGCACCATCGAGCCGTCTTTAAACTCACCCGCTTTCATGCGGGCGAAGAGATCGAGGCTTTCCTCGGCTGGGCGATCGCGAAATGGAGAGGGGGTTCCAGGAGTCACCACGTCACCGCGGCTTTTTTTCATTTCGTCAGGCGATTGCTCGTCAACATAGGCGAGACCTTCATTGATTAGGTGTTTGGCGCAGTCGTAGAAAAAATCAAAGTAGTTACTGGCAAAGTAAAGATGCTCGCCCCAGTCGAAGCCGAGCCACTGGACGTCTTTTTTAATACTCTCAACGTATTCGCTTTCCTCCTTTTCTGGGTTGGTGTCATCAAAGCGCAAGTGGCAGCGCGCATTGACTGCGGCATTTTCCTGGGCAATTCCAAAGCTAATACAGATCGCCTTTGCATGGCCGATATGGAGGTAACCATTCGGCTCAGGTGGGAAACGGGTGATGACGGTGTCATGCTTTCCGCTCGCCAGATCCTTGGCGATGATTTCACGGATGAAGTCTGCTTTGTTGTCCTTGCTCATGTGCGGCGCCTGTTTAGTCGCTCACAAGGTAAAGAGAAAGCAGAATTTCAGTTTGAAGGACCGTCTCGTAAGAACTTGTGGGTCATTTCCATCACACGTGGTTCTGATGCGATGAATGTGTGATCGGCGTCTACGACGTGGAACTCGTTCATGCCGTCGATTTTACCGCGTTCGACAGAGACAAATCCGTCGTTGTCGTCGTCGAGAAGTCGACGGAATAGTGGAAAAAAACTCTGTTTGCCCATGATGATGGCGGAATCGATTTCTTCAGGTAATGTAGGGGCATCAATCTTACCGCTACCTAACTGCATACCGGCAGGTCCAAGGCTGAGCCTCATCGGACCGTAGCGTGATAAATAATCGACGATTTCACTGCCTTGGTGAGGTGGAGCCAGCATCACCACTCGACCAGCCAGATCTGGTGGTAGCTGATGTAAAAGTTGACGTGCCAACACGCCACCTAGAGAATGAGTGACAAAATGAACCTTGCGGTCACCACCGTGAAGTTTCAAGGCATCATGGATAATTTCCGTGAGTTCCTCCATGGGTTTACGAAATGAAGGGTAGGGCACATTGATGGTGTGATAGCCTTGTTCGTTGAGGAACTGAGCCATCGGCTCCATTGCCCAGAGACTGCGCCAGAGGCCGTGAAGGAGAATGACAGCATCACCTGGATTGACCCGAGCTTCTCTTACCCGTGGTTTGTGCCAAGGCATGGGTAAGCGAAGGATGCCTAATCGAGTAAGTTTGGATTGTTGCGTTTTCAAATCAGTAAAGTTGGTTTGTGCTCGCAGTATAGCGCATTTTTTTCGATGGTTAAATCGATAGTTGTAATAGAGGCATCGTTTGAATCGATGGTGTAATCAGGGCTTAATACTCTTCAACAGGAGATCGCTTCTGACCTGTGTAGTCGATTTTCTGGTGGGCGCGTTCCTCGCCTAATACATCGACACGGAGTTTCATAATGTCTGCGTCGATACTGTCCCAGAGTTCAGGCGTGAAATTGAGCGGTCCCGATAGCTTCTTTTTTTTCAGCTTTTCGATCCGGCGTAATGAGTCGTCGACTTGATGATGTGGCAGCTCTTTAAGATGTTCGAGAGCGATGGGGGCTGTGTCGACTTGATGACAAATCATGGCCATGTCGTTACCTGCCGCGATGGCGAGTTTAACATCGGGTCCTCGACCGTAGGTATTGACGATGGCTCCCATGTCGAGGTCATCGGTCATGATAACACCTTCGTAACCAAGCTGATTGCGCAGCAGATTGGTGAGGAGGTTTCGTGAAAACGATCCCGGTAAGCCCGGCGAATCCGGATCGACAGCAGAGAAGTGTGCGTGACAGCTCATCAGTGAATCCAACTCGGGCATGAGGGCGGTGTAGGGGAGCAAATCGCTAGCTAACATATCGGCCACGCTTTTATCGATGTGGGGGATGTCGTGGTGTGGATCAGTGTCGGCGAGTCCACAGGATGGGAAATGTTTACCGCTCGAGAGAACCTTGCAATAGCGCAGGTTGCGATTGAATATCCCGGCATTGGTGATGACTTCCTGAGCGTCGGTGCCGTAACAGCGTCCCTTCATCGCATTATCGGCACTGTCATCGTAGGAAATATCCAGCACGGGGCAGAGGTTCATGTTGCAACCTAACAGCCGAAGTAAAAAGGCGGTGAGTTTACCATGCTGGGCAATGAGTCCTAGGTCGGCCTTTTCCCTCAATTCCTGAGCCGATGGAGGTTCGGTTCCTATTTCCCGAGTTCTGGAAACACGACCACCTTCTTGATCGATGGAGATGATCGGGGTGATGTCGCAGATCTCCCGAAGGTCGTCTGTTAGTTTGCGTACCTGATCGGGTGACTCCACATTGCGCCCGAAAAGCACAAACCCACCCGGTTGGATGGATTTGTAGAGGGCTGCGTTCTCGGAGGTAAGTTCCGTTCCCGGAATGCCGAGGAGTAGGAGTTGACCGTGCATTTTTTAAGATTTAAGAACCAAGAATTAGGAGGGCATGCCGCGGAAGGTCTGGCCGTAGGAGGCTAGCTTGGCGAGAATGGCCTTTTGAACGTGGAGTCGGTTTTCGGCTTGTTGGAAAATGACGTCGGCGTGTCCTTCAAGGACCTGTTCGGTGATTTCCTTGCCGCGATAGGCAGGGAGGCAGTGAAGAACGATGTGAGATGAGTGGGCGTGTTTCAGGAGCTCGGCGTTGACTTGGTAGTCGCCAAACAGGGCTTCTTTTTCAACCTGTCCTTCCTCACCCATGGATAGCCACACATCGGTATTGATAACGTCAGCATCTTTGACTGCTTCTTTGGGATCTGTGGTTAGGGTGATATTCGCGGAGTTGAGACGCTCGACGTATTGAGGTGTAGGCAGGCATCCATGAGGAGCCGCAATAGCCAACTCAAAGTTGAGTTCCTTGGCTGCCCACATCCAAGAGCGTGACATGTTGTTGAAGCCGTCACCTACGAAGGCGATTTTCTTGTTTTCCCATGTGCCAAGACGCTCACGGATGGTGAGGAGGTCGGCAAGGATCTGACAAGGGTGTGCATCGTCTGTGAGGGCGTTGATCGTGGGGATGCCTGAGTAGTCGGCGAAATCAACCACGTCTTGTTGGTCGAATGTACGGATAACCGCTCCGTGGACCATGCGGCCTAACACGCGGGCGGTATCTTTAATCGGTTCGCCACGTCCAAGCTGGATATCGTTGGACGAGAGAAACATCACGGAGCCACCGAGTTCACGGATGCCTACTTCAAAGGAGACACGTGTTCTTGTGGAGGCTTTGGAGAAAATCATCGCCCAAGTTTGGCCCGCAAGGGGTTTATCCTTGTGGTCTCCGTTTTTGCGTTCGGTTTTTAATGAGACGGCATTGTCGACGATCTTCCAAATGCGGTCGTGAGATAGTTCTTCGATGGAAAGTAAGTGAGTCATGGCTGAAAAGTGATTGGTAACTTAGTAAGTTGTTTCTAGTGAGCAGTATTCATTTTTATACTGAGAGAATCGAGGGTGTTTTTCAGAATTCTAAGTGCCTCACCGACTTCGTCATCAGTGACGTTGAGAGGCGGGAGCCAACGTAGTGTTTCCGGTCCAGCTGGAACGGTCAGTAGTCCCTCGGCCATCAATGTTTTGCAGAGATGTCCAGCAGGCATGGCTCCATCTGGGTATTCAAGGTTGTCGGTATTGAGGGCAAATCCGAGCAAGAGACCCTTGCCACGGATCGAATCGATCGCTGGATGGTTCCAGGAAGTGACCTCTTCCCGAATGCGTTTTTCCTGATGGTTCGCGTTTGCACAGAGATTGGACGATTGAATTTCAGCTAGCACGACTAGTGCCGCGGTGCAGGCGAGGGGGTTTCCTCCGTAGGTCGATCCGTGGGAACCTGCATTCATCAGGGATGAGAGTGGAGTTTCGTCCTCATCGATCGCGCGGTCACTGACGTAGAACGCCCCGATAGGAAAACCGCCACCGAGTCCTTTGGCCCAGGAAATGGTGTCGGGTTTGAGATCAGGGTAAATAGATTGCCATCCCATCAATGTACCAGTCCGACCAAGGCCACACTGGATTTCATCAAGCATCAGTAGGAGATCGTGTTCGTCACAGAGTTCAGCTACACCTTGCAAAAACTCGGCGGTGGCTGAGTTGACTCCACCTTCTCCCTGAATCGGCTCTAGCATAATACCAGCTGTGATGTCGCTAATAGCGGCCTTGATGGCATCTAGATCATTGAGCGGGACATAACGGAAGCCCGGTAGCATAGGATCAAATCCTTGATGGACTTTTTTTTGAGCTGTTGCGGCCATGGATCCTAGTGTCCGACCGTGAAAGGAGCTATTAAATGTGATCACCTCATAACGGGGTTCACCTTTGCCGTTGGGCTTGGCGTGTCCGAACCGGCGTGCAGTTTTAATCATACCATCATTGGCCTCGGCTCCGGAGTTTGCAAAAAACACCTTGCCTGGGATTTGGGTGAAATCCTCAACCAATACTCGTGCGAGCTCCTTCTGTTGGGGGACCTGGTAGAGGTTTGAGCAGTGCATTAAAGTCGATGCCTGATCGCTGATGGCTTTCGCTAATGCGGGGTGACAATGACCAATACTACACGTGGCGATGCCGGCGCAGAAGTCGAGGTAGGATTTCCCTTCACTATCCCACAAGCGAGCGCCCTCTCCCCGGACAGCGGTGAGCGGAAAGTTTGCATAGGTAGGTAGTAAGTAGGACATGGTGGGGAAAGTTCTAAACTCCAAACTCCAAATTCCAAGTTCCGAATGCAGTACTTTTTGGTATTTGGAATTTGGAATTTGTAACTTGGGGTTTACATGCGTAGGCTGCGCTTGCCGCTCCCCGGACGGTCGCGGCTTTCTTCACAGAGAGTCGAGGAAAGTCCGGACGCCAAAGGGTAGCGCGCCTTGTGAAGAACGAGGGACGATTGGTTCAAACCAGTCGGACGGAAAGTGCAACAGAAAATATACCGCCCTAGTTTACTGGGGTAAGGGTGAAAAGGTGGGGTAAGAGCCCACCGCTCCAAGGGCAACTGAGGAGGCACGGTAAACCCCGCGTGGCGCAAGACATAACAGGGGAAGGGTGCCCGCCCGTTTAGAATCCCCGGGTATTAGTTGCACCATCCCCTCGGGGAGGTGCTCCGGCCACCTTAGGGTGGTTGGGGTAAGATAAATGATCGTACAGTTTCACTCCTCTAGGGGATGGAATGGACAGAATCCGGCTTACAGGGGAGCGGCAACTTCCTTCAGGCGACAGGGGGCGGGAATCGGGGGCTCGGGAATCGGGAGGCAGGTTGTGGAAAACGGAAGCGGCGGCTAGCTGGGTATTTTATTTCACGAACCAATGATTTCGAGCCGTGGTAGGTTTTTGATTGGAAAATCAACCTGATTGCTCGATGGTTTATTGCAAGTGAGCGAGTTAATCTATCAAAAGGAAGATCTGCCCGATCGTTTTGGCTCGATGACGGTGAAGGAGCTTCGTCAGGGCTTGAGACGAGGGATGTTTATGATTCCTTTTATCCTCATCCAGGTGCTGGCCGTGCTTTCCATGTTAGCCGAGTTTAACATGGGCGATGTCGAGAGGTTCTCGGATATGACGGGAGTTTTAAATCCTGCGCTATTTTTTCAATCGGGACCGTTCTGGTTAGTTGCCGGTCTGATCTGCATCATTATTATGCCCCTGGGTGGACTTGCCTTAATGGGGCCGGAACTGGAGGATGGGAATCATGAACTGCTGCTGATGACTCCTCTAACTCGCTGGCGTGTGGTTCGGGGGAAATTTCTCGCCATGTGGGGACTGTGTCTGGTGACCTTTTTTTCACTGCTGCCATACATGATCGTTCGATACTTCATTGGCGGTATCGATGCCTGGCGAAATATTGTGATGGCGATGACCGTGGTCATCGCTTCCGGGATTATTTGTGCAGGATCAATCGGGGCATCTTCTTTTAAAACGAATATTGGAAAGATCGCCATGATCGTCCTGTTTATGGGCTCGATGATGCTTTCCTGGCTTGCTCCAATGCTTGGGAGTCATGCCCAGACTGACGGCTGTGGTGTGATCTATCACCTCAATGCCTTTGCGTTTTTCGCTTGTTACGCGGTGTTTGGTTTAGCCTTGGCTAGGTCACGTATTCGCCTGGTCGTCCATCACTACGAGGTGAAACCGAGCTGGATGGTGATCGGGCTGTTAATCTTTACTCCCTTAGTTGTTTCCATGGCCACGGCGATGACACTTGGCTACGGGGGATTTGTCGGACTGATCGGTATGGCATTGGTCGCTTGGTTTGCCGATGTCACACCCAAAGCCCCAAGCTGGATGGCAGCACCCCAAGTAAACGTGCCTGGCCAGATGCAAGACCCATCGGCTGTCCAAGTGAGTGATGAACCAATAGTGGCCAAAACCATGGTTTTTCCTGAAAATGAGGATAATACCCCGTCTTAATGGATTAATCTGTTCTAATGGAGTCAGTTGACTGACTTTATCTGCATCGCAATTCAACATTGTCAAAGTGTCCTTTTTCAGATAGCTTACCCAACCGAAGGGACGCTGAAGCGTCCTTTTGCTGTCTAAGCTTACTTATTCATCGTCTACTCTATTTACCTTACTTTCTTCATCCGATTTAACTTTTATGGGATTCATTGATGCTTTCAAGCGCTGGCGCCTTGCTAAAAAGGGGATGTCCTCGGGCAAGAAACGCCGCACCTCCACCACCAGTGAAAACTCCGTGGTGGACTCGATGGCGCGCAGTGTATGGATGAAAGTGCTCATCTACCCCGCGTTTGCTGGCTTGGTGTGCCTGATTACGGCCTTTTACGTTTCCGATGTAACGCTGTTCCACGAAAGCGGAATGAGGCGCACGCTGATCTGCCTGATTTTATCCGCAGGAGTGATCCTCATTTACCATATCCGACACAGCCTAAAGGTTGGCAATGGCCGGGTGGTTTTAGTCTTTGGTGGTGTGCTTGTGCATTTGGCTATCCTGCGTGCTGCATGTTATCTGATCGATAAAAATGCATGGGATGTCGATTACAGAATCTTACTCCCACCACTGGCCTTTGCCCCCATGGTGAATTCAGTATTAGCGGGTCGGCATGCTGGAGCGTTTTCAGCGCTTTGCGTAAGTTTATTTGGCTGTCTGTTAATGCCGGTGCCTGATGTATTCTGTTACCTTGTTACCAGCCTCATGGTTGGCTTTATTGCCGTGGCTTTGACCAGGCGCGTTCGCCGACGCGGTAACCTACTACGAGCCGGTTTCTATGTCGGCCTGACCACATTCCTGCTAGCTTTGGCCTTTAATAAAATCGACCTTGCTCTGATGACCACAACTGAGGGGCTATCCGTTGAGGTGATCAAAATACTCGTTGTATTAAGCGGAGGTTTACTCACCGGGATGGTGGTTAGCGGGCTTTTACCTGCCTTGGAGAGCTTATTTACCATCACCACCAATATCAGCTGGTTGGAGTTGAGTGATCTGAATCATAAGCTCCTTCGTAAACTTCAACTCGAGGCACCTGGAACGTATCACCACAGCATGGTCGTGGCGACACTGGCGGAATCGGCAGCAGAAGAAGTCGGCGCCAACGCATCAATGTGCCGAGTTTGCTCCTACTTTCATGATATTGGTAAACTCAGTAAACCCGAGTATTTCATTGAGAACCAAGGTGATCGAAATCCACACGACACCCTGACCCCAACGATGAGCGCCATCGTGATTATTGCCCATGTGAAAGATGGTGTGGACAAGGCCATTAAACACAAATTGAATCCGAAAATTATCGAAGTCATCCGTGAACACCATGGCGATTCGTTAGTCCGGTTTTTCCATCACAAAGCACGTGAACAACTCCTCGAAGCCGAGAAAAAAGTCGAGGAGGGGATCGAAAACAAAGAAGATCTTCCAGAGGTGGATACCAAGAGCTTCCGCTATCCTGGGCCATGTCCAAGTAGCCGCGAAAGCGCTATTATTAGTCTAGCCGACTGCGTGGAAAGCGCTTCCAGGAGTCTTAAAAAGCCAACGCCCCAGAAGATTCGTAATTTGGTCAATGATATCGTGATGGCAAAAGTGACTAGCGGTCAGCTTAATAACAGTAACTTAACCATGGGCGATATCAAAAAGGCCTGTGATAGTTTTTGCACAACCCTTCGCAGCATGATGCATGCTCGCATCGATTACCCGAAGGATGATGAGGGTGGTAAAAAGAAGAACAAGGAGTCCGAGGCCAGCAATGGCAAGAAGACTCAGGCTCTGAAGGTTGTTTCAAAGGAGTCAAATGGACCAAAGGAGAGTGCTTAATATCAGCCTGAGATATGTCTGCCGTGCCCGAGATAAGCGTGTATAACCATCAGAGTGTAGTTGATATCGCGTCGAGCCTTTTAACACGACTCAAAACATCTGCCCAACGAGCTATTCCCAAGGTTCTTGCGGTGGCAAAAATAAACGACTCAGCATTAACTCAGCTGGACGAGGTTGAGATTAGCCTAGTGGATGATCCGACCATTGCGGATGTGCACATGCGTTTTATGGATGTGGCCGGTGCAACTGACGTAATCACCTTCGACCATGGTGAGCTTCATATTAGTGTGGAAACGGCACAGTCTCAGGCGTGTGAATTTGGCAATGATTTCGAACGTGAGCTCATGCTCTATGTGGTGCATGGACTATTGCACCTAGCGGGGCACGAAGATGCTTCCGCCGAAGGTAGAGCCACGATGGATGAGTTACAACAGAGGCTTCTCAACGAGGTTTGGTAGCTTGAATGCCTTTCTCTGTAATCAGTGAGTGCATGCTGATATCATGATCTTCGTGCGGGACACTATCGGTGAGCTGTAGACTAATGGCTATGCCGTAGATGGATCCATTGAATTGTGCGAGTGCCCGATCGTAATAACCACCACCGTGTCCGAGTCTTGATCCATCGAGTCCGAAAGCTAAACCCGGGCATAGGAACAGATCGATTTCAGAGATGGTGACTTCTTTGTGAGTTTTAGGATCGGGCTCGAGGATGCCTAACATGCCTGGTGTAAGCTCTGTTGGATTTGAAGTATGATGAAATGATAGCCGACCTCCATCGTGGCATAGTGGGTAAACTAGTCGGCTTTGGGGGAGGGTTTGGTGGAGATCAATTAACGAAATTTCGGGTCCGTTCGAAGCATACACAGCGATGGTTAGAGCTTTGCCCGTGAAGTCTTCCGAGCTAGCAATGTGCTGACAGGTTTTTTGTGATGCCTCGTCGATGCTGTCTTGTGGAAGACTACCTAGCTCCGATCGTATTTTCGAACGAAGTTCAAATTTTGATGGGGCGTCGGAACTCATACATCGATGGAAGCTGAAAATTAGGAAATGGACAGGTTAAAACTTCGGTAAAAATGCAGCTTGCGTGATAGCTCCAGAAACGAGAGAATAACGGAGATGAAGCGCCTCTCGAAAGTATTCTGCTCACTGTCCCTTATGATGGTTATCACCACCAGTATGCTAGGCGTGGCCTACTGTGCCGAATCTGAGCTGAAAGGGAAGTATAGTGAGCCTAAAATTAATAAACGCCTCTTTGGTGATGATTTGGCGATGGTCAACAATGAGCGCGATGAATACGCAACCAACCTTGCGGCATATGCAGTCAAAATTATTAAGGCGAGCAATGGGGATCAACCTTCGTTGGACACCGCACGCATGGTGTTTGGTTTGGCATTGCATCTCTCGCCGAGAAATAAAAAGTGTGTTGTTATTAATGCACAACTGAAGCGTGGAATCATGCCTGAAAAAGTCATTGCCGACTACGATTCCGAAGTTTTTGCCCGCTTGCTTCTCACGCGTGGTCAGCTTCTAGAAAAGCATGATGCCGAGATTAACTCCTTTTTGGCAAGGTGCCTGATTGCTCTTTCAGCAAATATCGATCCGCGAAACGAAGATGCTGTTTATGAAGCTGAATTGAGGCGCATTGACCATGGTGATCTGCTTTGGTCGAAGATTACCGATGCTAAAACCACATCGGTGGCAAGGCCCGCACAACCGGCGCGGAGGCCGTAGAGTTATAATACTCAGTGTACACAGGCCGCTCGTACGGGAAATGTAGACTTGATGTGCTTCCTTTTGCGTGGCATGTTCCGGCCGTTATGAAGTTCACGCAGCCCATTTTTGTAGTTCTAGGCATTGCTATGCTACTGGGCGCATGTGCTTCGGAACAAACGGTAACGAAGACCCAGGTGAAAAAGGACGCATGGGGTAAGGATGAGCGCTACTCAGTGGGTAAGGACAAGGATGGTAATCCAATGATGAAGTCGGACCGACGTAGTAGCATGGAAGGTAAGGGCAGTAATATGGCGTCGAATCGTGATTTCAACGGTGAGGACTATAGCACCAAGAGCTACCGTAAAAAACGCTGGGGTGGTAATACCTTTTTTGGTCGGAAGAAATACGCAGGCAACACAGATGCTAGTAAGTATAAAAAAGAGCCTTGGTTTGTTCAGAAACAAGCGGGTGCCCACGGTCAGAAATCCCGTGCCGATGGGAAAAACTACTCGGTAAACCCATTTCGAACATCATCTGCTCGTGAGCAGGGAAGTACTCGTATTACCAGAACTCAGGATGCAGAAAGTAACTTGCGTAGACGCGTATTTAAACAGCCTGAGATTACGAATTGGAGAAATCAGAAGGGTCTAAGTGTTGGAGATACCAACAGCATGCTGGGCCGTTAGGTTAGTTTTTTCATCTTAGATGAAGCTCCTTAGACGCTGTTATTGAAGTGAACGATTTCTACCGTTCTGTTTGTGTAAGAAGACGTTTTCTCCGATCGAGAGATTCCTTAATGAAATAGCGGTGATACCAACTGAACGAATTATGATTGGTCGCCGCCATCTCTTTCTTCGCAGTGCGTAATGCTGAATCAATGATGCTATTGAGCTTGCGTTGGACTTCGTTTGCGTTCACTTTCATCGTTTTCTTGTCCAATGTGTTACTAAGCTTCACGAGGGCGTTAATGTCTCTATTTTTGCCGTTAATCTTAGAAATGGATTCAATATCTGAGGGTAAGAAAATTTTCCCACCGGAGAGTCGACACTCAGAAATAGCTTTGTAGAGCTTCGTTTGTTTGTCGAAGGCGATGATTGTCTGTTTGGCTAGTAGGTAGTCTTTTAATCGGACGGTCTTCCATTTGTAATTGATATCAAGGCGCACGAGTTGCACGTTGTGGCTTTCGAACCTATGATCATTCGACTCTAGACGCTGGTTTTCAGGAAGTTTTCCAAGAACCAGACCGATAGCCTTGTGGGATGCCATCACAATAGCCATACCCCTGTCATCTTTCGAAAATCGTGAGCTAGTCTCGATGGTGTTGCCCTCTACGGAGCTAACTTTCATCGCCCTGTTGCCGTCTTTCTTTTTTAGTGGGTAGATGTATTGGTGGGCCTGGATGTTTTTTCCGGAACCAACATCAGCCAGTGCTATAGTTTTAATCTCATTTTCTGAGAGCTTTACCTGGATACGAACCAGTGGGACGCCTTCAGCGCACTGGATGACTTGGGCGACTTGAAGAAGCTTGCCATTTTTTGCCTGAAAGGAGAGGTCCTTGTTTCCACTGATGATAGCGCAGTCTGTGTAGACGTAATAGGCTTCACCTGATTTGACGAGAAAGCCAATGCCGCCCTGTGAATCTCCGCTTATGGAAACCATCCCGGATAAATCAAATTCGGGAATCGATGATTGGGTAGATCTGGGCGAAGAGTATCTACGTTTGGTTCTCTCAATGATATTAAACTCTTTGATCCAATCTTCGGGGATACTGCTGTATTCGAGTGTGGAAAGCCCATCCTGATGGGTGATCGTGACTCGGTAGTCATCAATGCGCTGAATTTTAACTTTATAAAAAATGGTCCCACGAGGCGTTTTGAGTTGAGCATGCTCGCGGCCCGTTGCCTCTCTTCTAATTGAGCGGTAATCAAGGTCTGCGCGTGGCGTCGATTCCTCTGCGAAACCATGGACTAACGACAAAATAGTTGTCATGACGATGAGTGTGTTCAACCTGATTTTCATGAAGATCACCTATCGACTGTGATCAGTAATGTCAAGGCAATGCATAGATTCATACTTAGTGAATCTCTCTTCAGCGCCACATTGATAACCTCGTATTGGATATCCTTGCCCTGAGGTTCTGATTTCGTTAGGAATGGAGCTAGAGCTATTTTAAGAATTCGGAACACCTCTCAAAATATTGAAGTCTTGATGTTTGTTTTGTGACATGGCATTTTGAATTCAGGATAATGGGAAACTTCGACTAGACACAGACACATGAATCGCGACGAGAAAGGGAGGTTGTTTTTTGGATCTTATGAATATGGTATTCAGGCACTTATTGTGTTAAGCCTTGTAGCTTCTGCTTTTGAAACGCTCCCTGAGCTTGATCCTCTATGGAGGCAAGCTCTGAGGATGTTTGAGATTGCCACAATATTGATTTTTTCCGTGGAATACCTGATGCGTATTTATTTCTGTAGTCCGCGTTTTTCATATGCCGCATCATATATGGGCATCATTGATTTGATTGCTATCTTGCCTTTTTTCTTGATGACGGGTTTTGATTTGAGATCGGTAAGGGTCTTTCGATTGTTCCGACTAGTAAGACTCCTGAAGATGGCCCGATATGGCAAAGCCATGACTCGGTATTATCGAGCATTTTTGATTGCAAGGGAGGAGTTAGTGCTTTTTGGATGTGCATCCTTGATGATCCTGTATTTGTCTTCGGTCGGAATCTATCACTTTGAGAATGAGGCTCAACCTGAAGCATTTTCTTCGGTATTTCAATCCATGTGGTGGGCTTTAGCTACACTGACAACGGTTGGTTACGGGGATGTCTACCCCATTACTACCGGAGGACGTATCTTTACATTTATCATACTAGCAATAGGTCTGGGTATTGTTGCCGTTCCGTCTGGATTACTTGCATCAGCACTCTCAAGTGTGAGAAGCGAAGATGATCAAGGCTAATTTAACTGCGGGAGAATCTCCAGAAAGCTGTTGATCCAAGCCGACACAGTCTGCGTCCATGCTGCGTTGTAGGCGCGTCCAATGATGTAGACGAGAAAGACTGCGTAGAGGGATAACAGGAAATAGGCATTACCACGCCCAAGCCCTATGAGTTTGGTTCCTTGTGGAGATTTTATTTTTTTACCGATCAGGAAAGCAAGTGCACTAATCAGTGTAAGACCGAGTAGAATAAACCGAAGTTCTCCACTTTGCTCGATCGTTTCTGCGCTCATTTGAATGGGACCGTAAATCAGGGTAAAAAGAAATAGAGGGAAGCCGAGGGCGAAACAGATGTCAAAAATATTGCTGCCTAAGGCATTGGCTACGGCATCATCATAGTCGCCGTCTCGAGCGTCGCGAAGTGAGATGATCGTATCTGGCACGCTGGTAGCCATGGCGGCAAATATAACGGCAACAAACATCGCTGGCATACCAATGCCCGCAAAGGTGTAATCAAAGAGTTCGTAGCTGGGGTGGAGGGTGTTTGCCGGACCTGTGCCGAGCCATTCACATGCCAGAACAAGCATCCAGCAAGCAATACCGATCACACCTGCAGAAGTGAGAAGAAGTGGCCAGCCGTTCCAAGTTTCTGATTTGATCTTGGCGCGTGCATTGTCGCAGATGAAGAAGTGTTCAAGGTCTAGCAGACGACCAAGGGAAAGGTAGTAGAAGAATGAAGCGATTGGACCACGGGTGTCGTCTGAATCCTCCTCCTCCTCATCGTCAGGACTATTCAGCTTTTCCTCGGGGCTGAGTTTTTTCATGCTCCCGATCATATACCACAGGTAAATGAGGTAGAAGACCATCAGTAGTAACCCTTGCCACCAGACTAGGGAGTGACTTGTTAGGATGACCACAAGAAGAATCTGAGCAAGAATGAGAGCGGCGCCGTCACGCCATATTACTTTCGATGAGACGTCCACTGTTTTGATGGCGGCTCCCGTCACCATCAAAATACAAAGCGCGGGGATGATCATGCCATTGAATAAGGCACTGCCGGCGGTTGTGCCGATTCCTATGGCAAAGCCGTCTTGATCACGGAGGACAAATAGTGCGATCAGTGTGGTAAACAATTCTGGCAGAGAGCTGGATATCGCATTGATGGTGCTTCCACGAACCCCCTCGGACATGTGCCGTCCAATGTATTCGGAGGCATACTCAAATCCATCGCAGGCTCGCCAAATGATGAGGCAGCAAAAAAAGATCAGCAGAAGAGGAATGAGGATACCCATGTTTTCAGGTAGCAGGTAGCGGGTAGCGGGAAACAGGAGACGGGAGACGGGAGACGGGAGGTCTTGCGTCCTTCGGGTGGGTGGATGCGTTAGAATGGTAGCTTTGGCATTTTGCCGCCTCCGCCCATGATGTCGCCCATGCCTTCCATTCCCTCCATACCACCGAGTTGCTTCATCATGTCCTTCATCTTGCCCTTGGACTTCATCATTTTACGCATCTGCGTGAACTGCTTGATGAAGCGATTGACTTCAAGGATCGTATTTCCTGAGCCAGCGGCGATACGCTTGCGCCGTGTTCCTTTGATAAGCATCGGTGTGCTGCGTTCCTTGGGTGTCATCGAGAGGACGATAGCCTCCATGCGTTTCATTCGACCTTCATCGAAGGCTTCGGAGGGAAGTTGTTTTTTGATTTTGCTAAAACCTGGAAGCATACCTAGCAGTCCGTCCAGTGGGCCGAGCTTGCGGAGCATGTTCATCTGGTCGAGGAAGTCGTTGAAGTCGAATTTACCCGACTGCAAACGCTTCGCTGCATGCATGGCTTCTTCTTCATTAATATTCTCAGCCGCGGTTTCAACCATACTGACGACATCGCCCATGCCGAGAATACGGCTGGCCATGCGGTCGGGGTGGAAGACGCCGAATTGTTCGAGCTTTTCACCCTCACCAATAAACTTGATAGGCTTACCGGTCACGGCACGCATCGATAGAGCTGCACCGCCACGGGCGTCACCATCGAGTTTGGTCAGGATAATACCTGTAATGCCCACGGCATTATCGAAATGCTTCGCGACGGAAACCGCTTGTTGACCAGTGGCTGAGTCAGCAACGAGTAGTGTTTCACTAGGCTTGATGAATTTGTGAAGATCCTTGAGCTCTTGAACGAGGGCTTCATCGATTTCCTGACGACCCGCGGTATCGAAAATGAGTGTTGTGCCACTCTGAGTTTTCGCCCACTCGAGAGCTTGTTTGGCTACTTTGACGAGGTTCTTTTCGTCTGGTTCAGGAGTAAAACATGGAACGTCTATTTGTTTTGCAAGAGTTGCCAATTGGTCGATCGCTGCTGGGCGATAAAGGTCACAGGCAATGAGGAGTGGTCGGCGACCTTCCTTTTGCAGTCGGAGCGCCAGCTTTCCTGCGGTAGTCGTTTTGCCCGCACCGTTCAGACCACAAAGCAGGATGTGAGCTGGGGGATTGAGGTCGAGAGGCGCTGCATCACCACCAAGAAGAGCGGTGAGTTCATCGCTGAATACCTTGACGATTTGCTCCCCAGGTTTGATGGACTTGAAGACGTCCTCGCCCATGGCCTTTTCTTTGACCTTAGCGATGAGGTCCTTGGCTACGCCGAATTCAACATCGGCCTCAAGTAAGGCAAGTCGGATTTCACGGAGAGCGTCAGTAATGTTTTTCTCGGAGATTTTTCCTACACCACGTAAATTGCGGAAGGTTTTATCGAGACTGTCTGAGAGTGATGAGAACATGGAGTTTTCGAGTTGGTATTTGGAGTTTGAAACTTGGAGTTTCAGTCCTAAGGACTGGTCGGCTGGTAGGCCGCTTCGCGGTCGATGCGGAAAATCCAAGCCATGGGTTTCTGATATTTGGTGGCACCCATATTGCGCCACTGAACGCTGACTTCACAAGTGCGCGAACGCAAACGCCGATTGAGCGTCCACGATATCGTTTTACTTGATACATCGTAGGTAGCAGGGACTTTGCCAAATCCAGCGACACGCATGACGATGGATTCCACGTCGATTTTTTCTACTTTGGAGAGATCGGCCGATATCTTGGGTAAGCGAGTCGTGATGAGTGCTCCGGGTTGAGGTTCGACCGGATGGGGGGTGGACTGGACGATCGCACCATCGGTGGCTGCGCTTGTGCTAGTCGCACCAAAGCTGGTGGCATTTCTGAAAATATAGTCGTGCGTGCCAAGAATGATGTAGCGAGGAATGGTGAAGTTGGAGGTGGCGCTTGTTGTTTTTCCTGGGTCCACGGTAAAGAGCAACTCGTAGCCGCTTTCAGTAGCTACCGGTAGCATTTCGCCAGTAAAGTAGCCGCCCGGGTATGCGTAGGTGGTGACTTTACCTCCGAATTTTGCTTCCAATACTTTACGTGATCCACCCATTTCCTTGCGAAGGTAGGTGACGAATTTTTCGGTCCCTTTGGCTCGTTCTGCTTTGACTGTAGCTGGGTAAGGATGGGAAATCGAGTGGCTGCCTATTGTGCAGCCATTCTTCTGCATCTCTTTGATCATCTTCGTCGTGAGGGCACTGGCGCCTCCGTCGATGTATTTGGAGTATAAAAAGAGAGTGAAGGGGAATTTGTGTTTTTTGAGAATGGGGTAGGCCTCGGTGTAGACAGACTTCCAGCCATCATCGATGGTGATAACCACGGACTTATCTTGAACTTTTTTCTCGCCGCGTTTCCATGCCATGAAGTCTTCCATGCTAATGACGTTTAACCCAAGCTCTTTGATCGCCTGCATCTGCTTGCCAAATTTCTCCGTAGAAATGAGCATTTCGGTGGCTTTTTTTGTGGCAGAAAAGTCATGATACCCCAGAACAGTGACGCGGATGCCATCATTGCCAGTGACCGTTCCGGGAGCAGTAGGAGTGACTGATAGTGCTGTCGGCGTCGATGGGGTTGCTGGAGATGTAGGCGTCGTGGTATCAGACTGCTCAGCATTTTGTGCCGTGCTTATACTGATTTGGTGGGCTTCACCATGGTCAGTAGGTCCATGCCCCAATACCGAAATGGCAGGAGCGATTAAAATCAGGAGTATGGAGAGAATCAGTTTCATGTTCTGAAGAGGCGGAAATATAGCGTTTTTAGCCCGAAAGAAAAGGCCTGATGTACGCTAAAAGGCTTAAAATACCGTGATGGCGGCTGGAATGGTGGCCATGGCAAAGACAACCAGACCTGGGAGCAGAAAATGAGGTGATTAGTTAATGATCTTGTGCTTGAAAAACTCAAACGTAGCGGTCAGTCCTTCCTCGAGGGTAAACTGAGGTTCCCATCCTGCTGCGCGGAGTTTATCCGATGATGCACGTGAGTGTTTTACGTCACCAGCGCGTTCGGGCCCGTGGAGGAGTTTGGATTTCGTATCAGCCGTTTCAAGAATGTTGTTAGCCAAGTCGTTGATTGTGATCTGACCACCGTATCCAGCGTTGTAGGTGCCGTGCATGTCTTCGTTCATGACCGCGAAGACGAGAGCTCCGACGATGTCCTTCACGTAGATGAAGTCCCGCGTTTGTTCACCATCGCCATAGACGGTGATGTCTTCACCTTTAACGGCTTTTTCAATGAAGATAGGCACCGCCGCAGCGTAGGCTCCTTGAGGGTCCTGACGAGGTCCGAACACATTAAAGAAACGAACCGAAGTTGTCTGTAGTTTACCTTCGGTGCGGAACATCTCGAGATAGTATTCACCGTCGAGTTTGGTGATCGCGTAGGGGCTCTTCGGCTCAGGATACATGGTTTCGAGCTTTGGCACAGTGGGGTTGTCACCGTAGTTGGCCGCCGACGAGGCGAAGACGACTTTAGTAACACCGGCCTCTGATGCCTCTTCGAGCACATTGAGCAAGCCGTTGACGTTGATCTCAACGCACTCGGAAATCTTACTCATCGATTCGGGTACGGAAACCATGGCTGCCATATGGAAAATGTAGTCAACGCCCTGAACGGCCTGCTTGACTAATTCACGGTCGGTAACGGAACCTTCGATGAAAGTGTACTCGAGTCCATCCAGATTATGCTTATAGCCTGTGCGAAGGTTATCAAGTACGCGGATTTCCTTGGCTATACCTTGGAAATGTTCAACGATGTGGGAGCCAATGAATCCGGCTCCGCCTGTGACGAGGATGGTAGGTGATTTTGTCATTATATGATTAAGTAAATTGGGCTAAACACTATACTTTGCCACAAGCGCCTCCATGTCATCCATCTGGGAATCAATGGATTCGGCAAGTGCTATCTGGCTGCGAGTGCGATCGACGTTGTGACCGTCGCGGTGAATTTTAAAGTAAACGTCACCTTTGAGATAATCGGTGAGAAATCGTGTGCCACACTCCATGGTGAGAAGCTTTCCGGAAAAAGCTAACAGGGAACGTTCGTTGTCGGTTAGGAAGTCACCAGCCGAGGCAAGGTAGCCTTTGACAAGAGCCTCGAACATGAACATGCGCATTTCAACTTTGGAGATGTCTTTCTCATCCTCCGGGGCGGGGGATGTGGCTGTGCGAACCATATCTCCAAAGTCATAGATGGCGGAGCCAGGCATGGTGGTATCGAGGTCAATGACGCAGATTCCCTCACCAGTGACATCGTCTAACATGACGTTGTTGAGCTTGGTGTCATTATGAGTAACTCTAAGGGGTAGTTCACCGTTTTCGAGCATGTCGACGACTTTGCTGCCTTCTGCTTCACGCGCCATGAACCAATCAATTTCCTTCTGCACAGAGGCTGCGCGGTTTTCAGTATCAGCTTCGATGGCTTTAACGAGATGCTGAAATCGTTGTTTGGTATTGTGAAAACCGGGGATGGTTTCGTGAAGTGGATCACCGGGGAGTGTGGCCGCGAGCTTCTGGAATTCACCAAAGGCTCGGGCTGCTTCGGTGGCTTGTACTTCGGATTCAATTGTGTCGTAAGTGCGGGCACGCTCGATGAACGGGTAGGTTCTCCAGCAGTTTCCTCCGGCATCGATAGCATGTGGGGTTCCTTTGACGGATTGAATACAAGTTAGGGTGCGGCGATGGGCCTCTGGATGATTCTGCTTTAGAAGTTCGTTGAGCGCGTGGGTTGTGACGCGATCCACGTTCTCCATCAGTTCGATCGGTTTTTTGAATGCTTCGGTGCTGAGGCGCTGGTGGATGTAGCGGATACGCTGACCCGCTTGATCGTATTCAGCGCAATACGTGTCGTTGATATGACCAGAGCCATACGGGTAGCCGTGAACGAGGTCTGCTCGCATATCGAACAGGCCTGCAATTCCCTTGAGGTCGTGCATGATGAGTTGATGAATGTGTTAGTCCAGCGGGCTTGGATAGTCGCCGGTATTAATGAGTTTCTGAATATTCTCCACGACAAAGGGTTTGTCGTCAGGGTAGGTGACACCGAACCATGAACTGGTGGTTTCTAGAACTTTGCAGTCGGCTTTGCCATTGCGGATGAGTTCATCTACCAAGGTAGGGATGTAGCACTCGGATTTCATTTCAGATCCACGTTCATTTAAAAATTCGATAAAGTGGTTCTCGAGCTGAGTGAAAAACTCCTGGCCAAATCCCCAGAAGTTCATGGATGCGACGGCGCTTTCAGGGACCTCACGGCGATTGCCGTCGAGTCCGTTACCGTGAATTTTACCATCCTCTTCGCGTTTGATCTCGGTGACCTCTTCGACGTCCGTGAGGAAACCTCCATCGTCCGAACAGATGCCGCGGTTGACATCACCATGGTCGGAGAGGGTTTTGGTAATATGGTAGCCCACCATGGCGTAGTGGGAAATGCCATCGCTAGATGTTGCTGCTTCTTTGAAGTAGCTGGCGATTCTCTGGTAGGAATCGGATCCATAAAAGTCATCAGCATTGATCACTGCGAATGGGCCTGCGACAGCATCGCGTGCGGCTCTGATGGCATGAGTTGTGCCCCAGGGCTTTTCACGTCCCTCGGGAATACTGAATCCTTCAGGAAGGTCGTCCAGCTTTTGGAAAACATAGTCGACTTCGATTTTGCCCTCAAATCTAGCACCCACGCCTTCTCTGAAGGCTTCGGCGAAATCCTCGCGAATGATGAATACGACTCGTTTGAAGCCTGCGCGGATGGCGTCGTAGACAGAATAATCGAGGACGGTTTCACCGTTGGGACCCATCGGATCCATTTGTTTAAGGCCGCCATATCGGCTGCCCATACCAGCTGCGAGAACAAGAAGTGTTGGTTCCATAATAAAAAATGATGTGTTTGGTTGAGATTTGCGAGCTTGTTATGCTTCTTGCTCGGATGCAATGCAATGGTTTCTTTTGACAGCGGGGGGTCATTCTTTGCTGAAGAATGCTATTGCCAGTCAAGGCAGAGGCTGTCTTTATTGTGTCCGACAAGATAGTTCAAACTTGGTTTAAATATCCAGATTTGAGCAGACGGAACTGGCTGATGATAATGCCATGCTAAACAACGCTTTATAGACTATTTAATGGATACAACAACTGAAGGTCTAGAGCAGGGCATGGAACGCGACCACGTGCGTAAAGTTTTTCGGGCGATGCTCACGGCGCGTATTCTAGAAAATAAGCTGGGCAGTCTCTATAAAGCGGGAAAAATTGTCGGTGGTGTTTATCTTGGCAAAGGTCAGGAAGCCGTTAGTTCATCTCTCGCAGCTTGTTTAGAAAAGGGGCGCGACGTCTACGCTCCGTTAATCCGCGATCAAGCGGGTCGCACTGCATTCGGTGAGCCGATGCTCGATTGCACAAGAACTTACCTTGGCTCAGTCGAGGGGCCTATGCGCGGTCGCGATGGCAATATTCACCGAGGTCGTCCTTCCGAAGGGATGCCTGCGATGATTTCCCACCTTGGCACTGCGATCTCCGTAGTAAGCGGTATGTTAATGGCTAAAAGGCTCAAAGGGCAGATGGACGGCGTTGTTGGCGCCACTTGTGTAGGTGATGGCTGCACATCGACAGGATCATTTCATGAAGGGCTGAATGCGGCAGCCGTTGAGAAGCTTCCACTAGTTCTGACGATTGCCAATAACCAGTATGCCTATTCCACTCCGAACGACCGACAATTTGTCTGTGATGACTTGGTGGATAAAGCCAAGGGTTATGGCGTGCGCGGTCACAGTGCCGATGGCACGGACATGATCGCCTGTATCAAAGTTATGCAAGAGGCCGTAGCTCGGGCAAGAGCTGGGGAGGGGCCCCAATTAGTAGTGGCGTCCATGCTGCGTCTCACCGGGCACGGTGAACACGATGACGGTTCATACGTCGATCCCAAATTAAAAACATCAGGCTTAGGCCGCGATAGTATCGATGTGGGTAAGGCCCAGATGCTCGAAAATGGTTTCACCGATGCCGCTGAACTAGAAGCTTGGGAGCAAGAAGCCGCTGAGGTCGTCCAAGCTGCAGTGGCAACCGCTCAAAAAGAGCCTGGGCCCGACCCCTATAAGGATGATTGGTCGGCCTATTCAAACCCAGATCTCCAAACCCGTTAATAGATAGAATGAGCGACGTAACTTACATTGATGCGATTCATGCGGCTCTGGGCAAGGCTTTGGAGGACGATCCCAGCGTATTTCTCTACGGGCAAGATATTGGTAAATTTGGTGGTGCCTTCAAGGCTACCAAAGGTTTGCAGGATAGATTCCCAGGCCGTGTTCTCGACGCTCCCATTAGTGAAGATGCTATGGCCGGAATAGCGATTGGTGCTGCTATTGAGGGAGCGCGTCCAGTGCTGGAAATGCAGTTTGCCGATTTCTCATCCGTAGCTTTTAACCAAATTGTCAATCAGGCAGCAACGCACTATTACCGCACAGGCGTTCCCGTGCCGCTTACGATGCGTCTTCCTTCGGGCGGAACTCCAGGGTCGGGACCATTTCACAGTCAAAGTATGGAGGCGCTCTACGCCCATTACCCTGGTCTTGTTGTCGTGACTCCCGCTACGGTTTCCGATGCCTACTCCATGTTACTCGATTCGATCGCCATGGACGATCCCGTGATCTATTGTGAGCACAAATTCCTTTATCGCTGGCTGAAATCAAAAAGCTACGAGGCTGAGCACTTGCCGATAGGGCAGGCTAGGATCACGCGTCCTGGCAAACACGCTACCGTTGTCACCTACAGTGCGATGGTGCATGAGGCCGTCCGCGCCGCTGAAATGCTTCAGGCCGAAGGAGGGTGGGAAATCGAGGTTGTCGACCTCCGCTCAGTTAAACCTCTCGATACCGATACGATCATCGCCTCGGTAGCTAGGACGGGTCGTCTGCTTGCTGTGGGCGAAGCCTTTCCATGGGGTGGGGTGACCGCTGAAGTGGTGTCGCGCGTCTGTGCCGATGGCTTCCATTTGCTCGATGCTCCACCTGCCAGATTGAACGCAAAGGACACACCGATCCCATATCACCCTAAATTGTGGGCAACTCACCGCCCTACACCTGAATCTATCGCTGAATCATTACGTAAGTTGTTGAATTACTAGTAACTTACGATGAAATTTACCTAAATAAAGTATCTTAAAAGTTATGCCCAAAGTTCCCATTCTCATGCCTCAACTAGGTGAATCCATCGCCGAGGCCACGATTATCCGACTCAACATCGCCCTCGGTGAAACGGTGATTCCTGATCAGGAAGTGATCGAAGTGGAAACCAATAAGGCAACCATGGGTATCACCGCACTTTGCGCCGGTGAGGTAGTTCAAATCGTCGCCGAGGAGGGGGTCAGCTATGCCGTTGGCAGCGTCTTGGGCATGCTTGAGGTGGCTCAGGAGGAATTGGACAGGACGGGGGAAAGATCGATGGATGATATCGCAGCGAGTTCTTCGGCCCCGCAAGCAGGAGGAAATGGTGGCAAAGAGGAAAATCTACACTTCAAAACTGAAGATGGGGGTTATCACGAACCCGTTCTAGTGGAGCCTAATATTAAGGGCTTACCGGTTCCTACAGGAAAAGGGGGAGCGCATTACATCTCCCCGCGTATGAGGGCCAGAATGGCCGAGTTGGGGCTCCGAGCTGCGGATATTTCCGCAATTCCTGGCAGCGGCGCAGGTGGTCGGGTTACCGTGGAGGATCTCGAATCATTCCTCGAATACATCAGTCAATGGCCACACACAAAAGCTTCTCCGATGCGACTTGCCGTGGCCGACGCCATGCGCCGCAGCTGGACACGTCCGCTTGCGACCGTCGCCAGACCACTGGTCATGGACAAAATTCTCGATCATCGCCGTAGTCAGGCCGTCAAACCAGGGCCAGCTCTCTACATTTTGCGTGCTTTGGCATTATCTTTGGCTGAAAATCCGACCACCGCTGGTTATCTCATTGGTGAAAACGTCGTTCACCCTCGTGCCTTCGATATTGGTGTAGCTGTGCAGGTAGACGATGGTGTATTGGTTCCCATTATTCGAAATGCCGATACCAAGTGCCTGAGCGAACTGGTTGAGGACTACAATCGCCTCGTTGATCTGGCTCGTAGCCGTAAACTTCCCGAGGATGCTACAAAGCATGGTATTGCTACAGTCACGAACTTTGGAACATTTGGCCTCACATGGGGGACTCCGATTCCTTTGCCGAACGAGACCCTTATTCTAGGTCTCAGTGCCGGAGTGAAACGTCCCGTCTGGAGTGAACAGACAGGAACGTTCATCCCCGTGACTGAAGCTGAAATTGACCTTACATTCGACCACCGAGTTGTCGATGGCGGTGGTGCCGGTATGCTCTTAAACCGCATTTCGGAACTACTACAAACGCCTGAAAATCTTTAGTCGCTTGGCTGAATAGATTGGGCCGACATATCTCAGCTTATGCATGAGTGCATGCCAAGACTAAACATAATGTGTCAGGTGGGGCCTTGATGTCGGTAAATACCTCTACTCATCAAACTAAGCTAATGCACTTAATTCGATTCAAGAACATTTCATTTACCTTGCTCGCCCTACTGAGTAGTGGCAGCAGCGTGGTCGGGCAGGCCGCAGTGGTGTTGCCCGTTGTCCCAGCTGGGCTCAACAAAAAATACGCCCTCGTCACGAAGCCTGAACATACAGCAACTGCCATATATACTGGTGAAATGGTCGTCCCTAGACTCAAGCCAAAGGAGTGGTTAATTTTCGCTGCCAAACCCGGCAACACCCCAGGGCAACGTGTAGTTAGTATCGACTGCACGCCGGCGACCAAGGTTGTCCGAGATCAAAGCCCACTTCATCGAGACTTGTTTTGCGCACGTGTTCCTGTGACAGGAGCAAAAAACTCGTCCAGTATCCAATTTAAAATGCAGATACAGGTTGAGCTGTTTTCAAGATCCCTCGTGAGCCGTCGTGGTAAAGCTTCTGATATAAAGATCACCGTCAATGATCGGTCGAATGC
>TARA_B110000908_G_scaffold1696_1_pt1 | contig 47006 bp, 38 predicted proteins | sample TARA_B110000908 | Tara Oceans TARA_B110000908 (sample SAMEA4398067) | marine metagenome | biome: Polar Biome; feature: [DCM] deep chlorophyll maximum layer (ENVO:01000326); material: water (ENVO:00002006), including particulate matter (ENVO:01000060) such as... | depth 36 m
AACAGCAACGGATGTGACTCTATTGTAACACTTAATTTGACCATTGAAAATACTACATTAGGAACCGACAATCAAACCCATTGTAACTCTTACACTTGGATAGACGGAATCAACTACACAAGCACAAACAATTCCGCTAGCTACACTCTAGTTAACAGCAACGGATGTGACTCTATTGTAACACTAGATTTAACTATTTTAAACAATACATACAGCACCGACAGTCAAACCCATTGTGTTTCTTACTCTTGGATTGACGGAAACACCTATACAAGCAACAACAATTCCGCTACTTTCACATTAACAAATAGCAACGGATGTGACTCCATAATAACTCTTGACTTAAGCATCCTGAACACAACTTACGGAACAGACATTCAATCTCATTGTAATTTTTATACTTGGATGGATGGCAACACCTATAATAGCAACAACAATAGCGCCACTTATACGCTAACTAACAGTAACGGATGTGACTCTATCGTAACTCTAAATCTGACTATATTAAATAATAGCATAGGAACCAACACGCAAATTCAGTGTGACTCGTACGTTTGGATGGATGGGAACACTTACACAAGTAATAACAACAGCGCTGTCTTTACCTTAATTAATAGCAACGGATGTGATTCTATAGTAATTCTCGACTTAACTATTCTAAATACAACATTCGGGACAGATAATCAGACACACTGCCAATCTTACACTTGGATGGATGGAAACACCTACACAAGTAACAATAACTCAGCTACCCACACTTTAGTTAATAGCGAGGGATGTGATTCTGTAGTAACTCTAGATTTAACTATCTTAAATACCACTTACGGAACAGACAATCAAATCCACTGTAACACTTACACTTGGATAGACGGCATTACATATACTAGTGACAACAACATTGCTACATACACTTTGGTTAATAGTAACGGATGTGACTCTATCGTTTCTTTAAATCTATCGATACTAGACAAGCCAAGTTTTGAAATAGTATCAGATCAAAATTGGTGCGAAACTGATAGCCTAAAAGAAATTGTGATAAATAATTTCGGAGTTCCTCCTTTCCAATTTACCGTAATGAAAAATCAGGAAGTAATAGAAAACTGTTTCACTATGAATTCGACCGATGCATTTTCTATTAACGACCATGGATTTTATAACATAGTAGGCTATCAAGACAACATATGTAACTCAGATACTGTTGGACAGTTTAGCGTTATTTACAGACCCTCACCAAATGCTGACTTTACTACTATTCCACTAGAATCAGACCTTAATAATCCGGATATTTTCTTCAGAAACCTATCTACCATTAATTGCAATGTAAATTGGGATTTTGGAGATGGAATTGGAACTGACTTTCTAAATTTCAATACCAGCCATACCTATAGCGATACCGGAATTTATTTAGCAACTTTAGTTTTAGAAAACCAATACAACTGCGTAAGTACCACTACTCAAACAATTACGATTCATCCTTCATTTGATATTTTTATACCCAATGCGTTTACTCCAAATGGAGATGCCAACAACGACATCTTTAATCCGTCCGTATACGGAATTACAGGCTTCAATATGATTATTACTAACAGATGGGGCGAAGTAATCTACCAAACAAACGATCAGGCAAAAGGATGGGACGGAATGCTCAACGATAATTCACAAACATACTCAAACGGAAACTACACTTATCGAATTGATGTTACAGACTTCTTTGGGAAAAACCGATTTTACATTGGTCAAGTAGCATTAATCAATTAAGCTTTATTTTTTAAGAGCATAAAAATTTAATAAAAAAAATTATTACATTTATTGCTTAAAGCCTAAGATCAATGAAAAACTTAAAATCTACAGTCGGAATTACATCATCACTAATAATATTTATAGGATGTCTTTTTAAAACCTTACATTTTCCAGGAACAGGGGCAATACTTTTAGCTGGAGGAATAATGTTTGTTTTGGCATTTATTCCACTTTTAATTGTTTCTATATTTAGAAATGAAAAATATTCTGGTCTAACTAAATTTACCTACTCGTTTGGCCACTTATCTAGTGCAGCCTTTATCACTAGTATAATATTCAAATTTTTACAACTACAATACACTACATTTCTTATGAGATGGAGTCTCACAGCATTAATATTTATCGTAATGCCATTGTTCTTTTACTCTGTTTATGTAAAAACGGACAAAGGAGAAGAAAGAAGTCGCAAACTAACACAAGCGACAATAATTATGGCTGTTGTAGGATTACTTTACACCTTAGTAGATCTGAGAGCTATGTAATTAAATGTATCAACATAAAAAGAGCCTAGCAACATATTTAGTTACTAGGCTCTTTGTTTTACAGGATAATTATTAGGATCTAATGAACTCGTAGAATTCATTTCTTGTTTTGTTAGATTCGATAAATTCGCCAGTTAGCTTGGAAGTCTTCATCTTAGTTCCCTGATGGTTGACCCCTCTACATTGCACACAATTATGTGAAGCTTCAATCATTACAGCTACACCTTTATTGCTAGAAACAATCTTGCTAATAGCATCATGAATTCGTACTGTTAGGCTTTCTTGAATAGCACCTCTTCTAGCGAAATGCTCAACGATTCTATTTAATTTACTCAAACCAATAATCTCTTGGTTTATTTGAGGAATGTATGCTATATGGGCCCTACCCATTATAGTTTGGTGGTGATGAGAGCACATAGATATTACAGGTATATTTCCTTCAAAAATAATACCATCGTACTCATTATTAGGGAATGTAGTGATTTTAGGAAAAGCATTATACCTACCCGACCACAAATCATTTACGTATGCTTTAGCTACCCGTGTTGGAGTTTCTTTAGAGTTAGGATCATTTTGCCAATCACAACCTAGGGCATGTAAAAATTCGCCAAACTTTTCAGCAGCTTTTTCTATCATAACCTCCTTCTGGGCATCGTTTAAAGGTCCGTTTATATTAACCCCATCAGCAAAGCCAATATTTCTCAACTCAGGATTTATATCAATAACAGGGAAAGTCAAAGATTTATTTCTGTTAGAATCATCCATAATTATTTTTGTATAGGTTTTGTTCCGCAAAGTTATACATTTTAAATGATTATATAAAAAACTATGTAGAATTTTAACAATGACCTATCTTTGCAGCATGAAAAAAGTACTAATTACCGGCGTGTCTGGCTTTATTGCTCAGCACTGTGCTGCTCAACTTCTCCACAAAGGATATGCTGTTAAAGGCTCCGTTAGAAGCACCAATAAACAAGATGAAATTATTAGTGGGTTTAAAAACAGCAATATCCCAATTGAGAATTTAGAATTCTGCACACTCGACTTATTAAGTGATGACGGATGGAAAGAAGCCATGGAGGAATGTGATTATGTTTTCCATATAGCATCACCATACTTCATAAAAGTGCCCAAAAATGAAAATGATATGCTTAGGCCAGCAATAGAGGGAACTATAAGAGCATTATCGTTTGCTCAAAAAGCTGGAATAAAAAGAGTAGTTCTCACATCCTCAATCGTTGCTATGATAGGGGAAGATTCTCAAAAAAATAAAACCCTAAATCCTAATAATTGGACAGACTTAGATTGGAACGAAATAACACCATACATTAAAAGTAAAACTAAATCAGAAAAAGAGGCTTGGAAATTTATTGCGAACCAAAAAGGACAACATAAAATAGAATTAACAACCATCCATCCTGGAGCCGTTTATGGCCCTACTATTACTAACAATTTAAATGGCGAATCAATGAGCATGATCACTAAGCTCATTGAAGGTAAAATACCATTTCTTCCTAAAACAGCCATTGCAGTTTCCGATGTTAGAGATATTGCCGCTACTCATATTCTGGCGATAGAAAAGGTAGAAGCCAACAACAAGCGATTAATTGTAACAACGGACAAAGCTTATTCTATAATCGAATTAGCTAAAATTCTTAAAAAAGAAGGATTCAAAAAAGTGAGTACGATAGCTGCTCCAAATTGGCTACTATACTTTTTAGCAAACTTCGATTCAGAAGTTAAAGGAGTAATTCCTTTTGTCGGTAAAAGCATCAGTACAGACATAAGCCTTACAAAAGAAGTCTTAAACTGGGAGCCAATAGATGTACGTAAGACTATACTAGACACCGCCTATTCAGCAAAGAAAGCTCTAGAATCTAAAAAGGATTAGTAGCCCAAACATTTAGTTCGGTAATGAATCCTTTATCGTCCATTTCCAAAACTGAAACAATAGAATGAGCAATTTCGTGAGCAGACAATTTATTGTCTTCATCAACTCTTTCTGATCTATGCTCGCTGTAAAAAGCAGTAGTAACTTCACTAGGGTTTAGCTGACAAACACGTATGTTAAACGGCCTTAACTCAGCTTGCCAACATTGAGTAAGTGATCTTACTGCAAATTTAGAAGCAGAGTACACACTTCCATGACTAAAACCTTTAACGCTAGCAGAAGAACCAATATTAATAATGGATCCCGACTTATGGGCTTTCATAGAAGGAATTAACTCTTTAGTTAAGAGAGCTAAACCGAAAACATTAGTGTTAAAAATAGTTTGAAATTGCTCTAAAGTAATATCATCAAGCTTATCAAAAGAACCTATTCCAGCATTATTTATAAGAGCATCAACTCTTCCACCTAAAACATCTAAACAAGCTTTAGCAGATTGATTCATATTGTCTAAATCGGAAATATCAAAAAGTATGGTTTTAGCTCCAGTATATTTTTGAGCTTCATCGAGTCTTTCTTGGGATCGTCCTGTAATTAAAACAGTAGCTCCTTTATCGACTAAATATTTAGCAGTTTCTTTTCCAATACCTAAGCTTCCACCTGTAATAAGAATATGTTTTCCTTCTATCTTCATTATAGACTATTTTAAATTCTATGATTATTAGAGGACAAAAATACATCCTTTTAGATATAACAATTGTACTTTTACGAGATATAAATGGACTTAAATAATAAATATATCGTGTTTTTTGACGGAGAATGCAACTTTTGCAACTTCTGGGTAAAACAAGTGCTCAAAAACGAGCGAGACAATAATATTTATTTTTCAAGTCTAAATAGTTCGTTCTCCAAAAAGACGATGGACCAATTAAAAGTTGACCTAAAAAACACCGACTCCATTATTGTAATTTACCAAGATAACATTTACACAAAAAGCGACGCCATAGCATTAATTTTAAAACAACTAAAACTTCCTTTTCCATTTTTCGCTGCTATTGTATCTGCTTTACCCAATTTTTTAACAAACTTTTTTTACGATATAATAGCAAAATACAGATTGAAGGTGTTTGGAAAATCGGAAAGTTGTGATTATAGCCTATTTCATAAAAAAAATAGAATGTTAGAATAATACATTCCTAAAATGCTTGTAAATATTACTTTAAAACAATTAATTCTAAGCACAAAACAACATTTATCTTTTGAGTAATAAATACATTTCAGTAATAAATAAAAAAAGATAATTTCATAACTAATTATTTAAATACTAAATATTAATCTGATTTTGCTTATTATTGGACAAGTATACGTAAATGAATAAAAAAATTGCAATTACACAATCTAACTACATTCCTTGGAAAGGATATATAGACACTATTATAAGTGCTGACGACGTCATTCTTTACGACGATATGCAATATACCAAAAGAGACTGGAGAAATAGAAACTTAATTGTTACACCAAGCGGATTAAAATGGATGAGTATACCAGTGAATGTAAGTGGGAAATTTAATCAATCCATTTACGAAGTAGAGCTAAATAATAATACGTGGTGTCAAGATCACTGGAATTTACTTACTCAAAATTATAAAAAGGCAGCTTATTTCAACGAAGTAGAAAGCACAATTAAAAGCTGGTATGAACAAGCACAAGTCTTAACGCACCTAAGCCAAGTAAATACTCATTTTTTACAAAATATATTAGAGGCTTTATCGTCTAAAAAAGACCTATTACAAAGCAATAAATTTCAATATGGAGAAGGCAAATCAGAGCGCTTGTTAAACCTTTGTAAACAAAGAGGTGCAACAGAATATTTAAGTGGGCCAAAAGCAAAAGACTATCTCAATATTTCCATATTTGAAAAAGAAAATATCAAAGTATCTTTTTCAGAATTCAACTCCTACAATAGTTATACTCAACTTCAAGAGGGCTTTGACCATGGAGTAACTATTCTTGACTTATTTTTTAACTTAGGATTTGAAGGAAGTAAAAAACATATGAAATCATTTGACAATCAAAACCATATTAAAGATGAATAAAAAAGTAGCTATTTTAGGAGTGGGCGTGTTAGGACAACACCTAGCACACTTTATCACTCATTATTCTGACAATGAAGTAGTCGCTTGGTTTGATGATACTATAGAAAAAAATATAATAATAAATGGAAAATATGTATTAGGGGGGAAAAATGAAATCTCAAATTTTAAAGATGAATTTGACGAACTAGCAATTGCAATTGGCTACAAACATTTAAACACGAAGAAAAGCCTAATTAATGAAATTAAAACATTAAAAATTGATCTTCACACTTTCATTCACCCTAGTGCTATTATTGATAAAAGTGCTAAAATTGGTCAAAACGTAATCGTTTTCCCAGGATCAGTAATTGGTAGAAATGCAATAATAAACGACGGTGTAGTTCTTCATAATAATGTTGTGGTAAGTCACGACAGCATAATAGGCAACAGCAGCTTTCTTTGTCCGAGCGTAACATTAGCAGGAAATGTTTCAATAGGAAGTAGCTGTTTTATTGGAGTCGGAACAACTATTAAAGACAATATTTCTATAACGGACAACTGTACTATAGGAGCAGGTTCTTTAGTCATTCAACCTATTTTAGAAAAAGGTACCTATATTAATAAAGTCAAAATAAAATAAAAATAATGTCAAAAAAATCTACATATTCTGTGGTAATTCCAGTATTTAGGGGAGAGGAAACTTTAACAAAACTAGTAGAACAATTAAATAATTTAAAAGGTATCTTAATATTTGAAATAATTTTTGTTTTTGATGACGGATCACCAAATTCTTGGAAAATAATAACCCAATTATCAAATGAAAATCAAAATGTAAAAGGAATTTCTCTTTCGAGAAACTACGGTCAACATAACGCAACTATCTGTGGAATTCAGCACGCTAAGTCAGATTTCATAATCACAATGGATGAAGACTTGCAACACAATCCACAAGAAATAATCAAATTAATCAATCATCAAACAATTAATAGCTCTGACTTAGTTTATGGTGTTTACAAGCAATTAAACCACTCATTTTTCAGAACTTTAACAAGCAAAATTTTAAAGAAACTGTTAGTATTTGGCATTCCAGAACTTCACCCTGATTATTCATCTTATCGATTAATCAAAAAAGATATTGCTAGCAAGATGGTTGATATGAAAAACTCACATACGTTTTTAGACGGTTATCTGACTTGGATAACAACAAACGTAAGTTCGGTAAAAATAAATCACCACAATAGTCAATCAGGAGAAAGCAGCTATACACTTCGAAAGCTTATAGAACACTCCATTAATATTTTTGTGACTTTTTCAGGACATCCAATCCGTTTTTTAACCTACTTATCAATACTCTTTTTCGTCGTAAGCTTTGCTTACTCGTTTTACATAATTATTTCGTCACTTACAATTACAAATTATGACGCAGGATTTCCTACCATCGCATCTATCCTTGGTTTCGGATTTGGGAGCTTACTACTAGCAATAGGGGTTATTGGAGAATATATTCAGCGAATAAATCTAAAAACAACCAATCGTCCAAATTATAATATTAGAGAAATTAAAGAATAACTTGATACCATTTAACAAACCATATTTATCCGGAAAGGAATTCAAATATTTGGAAAAAGCCTTAAAAATGGGTAAAATTTCTGGTAATGGATTATTTACCAAAAAATGTCAAGACTTTTTAAGCCATCGATTTAACATCTCTAAAACATTACTAACTACATCATGCACGGATGCATTAGAAATGGCTGCTATATTATTAAATATTAAAGAAGGTGATGAAATCATCATGCCTTCTTATACATTTGTTTCAACTGCAAATGCTTTTATTCTTAGGGGTGCAAAAATTATTTTTTGCGATAGTTATTCATCTCATCCAAATATTGACCCAAATTATATAATCCCATTAATTAATAAAAAAACAAAAGCAATCATTGTGGTTCATTACGCTGGCGTTGCTTGTGACATGGATAGGATTTTAGAAATTGCAAGAAAAAATAATCTGTACGTAGTGGAAGATGCAGCGCAAGCTATTGACGGCTATTACAATGGCTCCGCACTAGGAAGTATTGGAGATTTAGCAACATTTTCGTTCCATGAAACAAAAAATATTATTTCTGGGGAAGGTGGTGCATTATTGTTAAATAATAAAAAGTTTGAAGAAAGAGCAGAGATTATTTGGGAAAAAGGGACTAATAGATCCGCATTTTTCAGAGGTGAAGTTGATAAATACGGATGGGTAGATATTGGCTCGTCTTTTCTGCCTTCCGAATTGATCTCTTCTTTTTTATTCGCTCAACTTGAAAATCTAGAAAAAATTCAAGAGAGGAGAAAAACTATTTGGAACAATTATTTCAACGCTTTTTCAGATTTAGAAAAAAAAGGAAAAGTATCCCTTCCATACATTCCTAAATATGCAAGCAATAATGCACATATGTTTTATTTAACATGTCAAGACATGAAACAAAGAGATGAATTAATTAAACATTTAAAAAACGATGGCATTCAAGCTGTTTTTCATTACATATCACTACATTCAAGTCAATTTTTCAAAAAAAAACATGATAAACGTGAATTAATTAATTGCGATAAATTTTCAAATTGTTTGATAAGACTACCCTTATTTTACGAATTAGAAAACCAAGAAAAGATTGTAAAATCGGTGCAGAATTTTTACAGCTAATATATGGGTTCAATCGAAGGCAAGATTTCTAAACCTGAAGATTCAGGCTACTTAATAATATCTGTAATAATATTCAAATTACTTACTTTTTATTATTTTCATAACCAATTTCAACAACTTTTTCCAGCAATGGAATCTTGGCTAGCTATTACTCCCGACACTAGCGCTTATTATGACCCTATAAAGAGCTGGGTTAATGGCCAAGGTTATGGACGAGCCTGCAGAATGCCAGGACTGCTTCCAATCTACGCGCCATTATACTACTTTTTTGGCGAACTATGGTCAAACAATACAATAGTAATTATACAGCTTATATCCTCAACTTTCAGCGTCATATTACTTGCAAAAGTATCAAAGTATTATTTCCCAAAAGTATCCTCATTAATAATTATTATTCTTTATTTATCGACACCATTTATTAGCATATATGACCATTATGGACTATCAGATAGTTTTTCTGTTAGCTGGATGATATTTGGTTGTTACTTTTTTATACAACATAAAATGAACTCAGAATATAAGCAAAAATATATTTATATCATCTTAAGTGCTTTTTTCTTCATTTGGGCGTCGTACTTTAGGCAGTTAAATTTATTTATTTTTGGAATGTTCGGACTACTCCTTATTATCGAATGGATAATAGGCATTAACAAAGTAAGGCCATTCTTATTTGCATATTCAATAACAGCTATTCTACTCCTATCTCCTTGGTGGGTATATAATTTGAAAAACGACAGGCCAACAACTATTTTTGTTGAATCTATAGACAAATGTTTTGATGGCTACCCAGAACATCAAATAGAATTAAGAAAACTTCCAATGGCATGGGGAGGTAAATTTATGGTGTGGGGAAAAGAAGCAGAATGGTTTTTAAGAAATACAATGAATGAATCGGAATTCCCTTTCTCTAATAATATTTTGACCTCTCAATATAATTTAGACTCTTTAAAAATATTGAGAAAAATATCTTTAGAATTATATTACGAAAAAAATAAGATGGATATTGATACTTTTAAATTAAAAGAACAATATGTCATTAACAAATCAAGAAAATATATAGCGTCCTATAAAAAAGAACAGCCTTTTGATTACTACATTTTTAATAAACTGAAACTATTCAAGAAATTCTTAATCTCTAAAGAGGTTGTGCTTCCATATCCTAATTTAAAAAAAATGAATATATGGCAGAAAATTATAAAAGTATTTGCATTATCAACTACTAGCCTTATTTTAATACTAGGGTTATTTAAAAGTCTATACGGATTAACTGCTAGACAGAGATTTCTAAGTGCTATAATATGGTTATACGTATTTATTATTGTTGTTTACATGGGATTTATAGAGTACCGATATTGGGAAACTATTTTCCCATTAATTGTTATGTTTTGCGCAAGCTTAGTACAACAATTAAATAATTTCTTTAAACATTTATTACAAAAAAACAAAATCTTTCTCTAGTGATTTTAGTTTTGCATTATTATTAATTTTTATTGCGTTAAAATTTTATAAAGTGTATTATTTACACTAAGTTTGTTTCTCAAATAAACAATCAACACAAGCTGTCCTGGAAATTCATAAAAATTACGTTTCGATCATAGTTTTTTTAGTTAGCACTTCAATATGAGTTTTTCGATATATAAATAATCCTTGACAGTTTGTGTTTTTTTTCAACAATTTCTTTTCTTTTTCTTCGTTCTTATCATAAAATAGAGCTATTCAATAAATTTAATAAGTTTTTTGATTTTTCTATTGAAGTTGTATTTGTTAATTTAAATTTGACGCCATGAGTAAAAAAATCGGAAGACCATCTACAGCAAAAAAGAAATTGAAAGACGGGTATTATTTGGAAGTGCTTTTAAAGGACGCTGTTAAGCCTATCAGGATATTACGCGAAACTAAAGATGGTCTAGAACAAGCAAAAGATCAGTTTAAAAATCACAAGCTTAGATACTTAGGACAAGTAAAAAGTAATCTTTGGCTAGACGGAGATAATAAAGGTAAAAAAACTGCTTAATTATAAGCAGTTTTTACAAAAGCCACTTACGTTTAATTCCAGTTCTTTTATTTGATACCCTTCAAGTGTTATATCTAAAGACTTAGATGCTATACATTCTGTTTGTTGGCATTTATCACAAGTAAAATGAACATGGTGATGGTGGTCGTGCTTCTCAAAAGTACATTCCTCTTTACACAAAGCATACTTCTTAATATTACCACTATTTACTAAATGAATAATTCCTTGATCTTGAAAAAGCTTCAATGTTCTATATAAAGTAATGCGATCAAACTGATCTAAACCATTCTCTATCTCTTCAAGACTTAAAGCATACTCTTTGCTTTGAAACAAGGATAATATCTTTTCCCTAAAAGGTGTTGTTCTAAAATTATAATTTTTAATCATAAAGTATTTTAAAAAAAATTACGCAACAATGTTGCAAGATTAACTAATCTTAATATATTTGCAACTCTATTGCAAAAATATGAAATTCTACATCCATTTTATACTATTTCTAATTTTAAATCTCTCTTTGCTAGCCCAAGAGAAAAAAATTGTTTTAGACTCAAACAAGCAAGGAATAGAAAATGTAGAAATATACTTACCAGATTATGATCTTATTATTTATACTGATTCCAAAGGTGAATTTAGCCTTCCTCCAAATCACGACATCTATTTAATAGCGAGCAAAGAAGGGTTTAAAACCATATCTGCTGTTGTAAAGCAAGAGACAGAGACTAAATTAACTTTAGAAAAACTACACGTTGAACTTGATGAGATAATTGTTTCCACTATAAATCATAAGCTAAGTTCTAATCAAACTCTAAGCATAAGTTCTAAAAAGATAAATCGTATAAATAATACCTCAAGTAATTTTGTACAAGCCCTAAATAATATCTCCGGAATAGACAATGTCTCTACAGGAACAGGGATAAATAAAGTGGTTGTTAGAGGTCTATCTGGATCAAGAGTGGTTACCTATATTAACGGTGTCAGAATCGAAAACCAACAATGGGGAGGTGACCACGGCATAGGCTTTACGAGCCTAGGATTTTCAAAAGTAGAAATAATGAAAGGTCCTTCTAGCATTATGTTTGGAGCGGACGCTTTAGGAGGTGTGCTATACTTTGTAGACGAGCCATTCGAAAGAAATGAAAAATTCAAAATAAACCATAACTCATTATTCGAGTCAACCAATTTATACTTCAACAATCAATTAAGCACAAAATGGTCTTCCGGCAATTTTAAAATAAACGCATATGCCGAATACGGAAAAGCATCTGACTACAAACTGCCACAAGGAAAATACTTATACAACTCTAGATTTGAAAACAAGGCTATAAAAGTAATAGTGGGCTTCAATAAAAACAGATGGCTTATAAATGCAAAATACCAACTTAATGATAATTACGCAGGCGTGCCAGGCCACAGTCATGAAGCCGTACCCACAATTGATGATCTAACTAGTAACAATACATTCAGACATAAATCACGACCAGCTCAATTTGTAACTAATCAGATCGCTAATATCGAAAACACCTTTTTACTTCAAAACTCTAAACTAAAACTAGATCTTAGCTACACCATCAATCAATTACGAGAGTACGAAGCATGGACAGTACCCGAGATTGATTTAGATTTGAGCACCAACCAATGGAACTTTAGATGGTACAAAAATATTAAAGACAAAATTAACCTTACAATAGGAACCCAAGGATCAAGACAATATAACAGAAATCAACCGGCCAGAACTCAAATATTAGAAGACGCTAATTTATTTGACATAGGCTATTACGGACTAATCGATTACGAATCGAAGCTTATAAATTTATCTGTAGCATCTAGAATTGATAGAAGAAAAATTGAAACCATTGAAACACCATCTTTTTCAAAAACATATGATGGAAACAGTATTTCTTTAGGATTAAACAAATCAATTAAAAACCATACACTAAGACTAAACTATTCTAGCGGATTGAGAACACCACATTTAACAGAACTATTAGCAGACGGTGTTCACCACGGAACAAATCGTTTTGAAAGAGGAAATCCTGATTTGAAAATTGAAAAAGGACAACAAATTGATTTCAACTATGAGTGGGCAAACGAACATTTAGGATTTATCGTTAATCCGTTTATTCATAAAATCGACAACTTTATTAATTTATCTCCTACATTAGAAACAGTTGACAACTACCCTGTTTACGAATACCAACAATTCGAATTTGCAAACTTACAAGGAGCGGAAATAAATTTACATTATCATCCTCATTTCTTACACCAACTACATTTCGAACAAAGCTACTCTTTCATTGAAGGAACAAGCAATAATGATTCGGCTCTGGCATTAATCCCTTCCAATAAAATATATTCGGAGGTTAGCTATAGTTTTAAAAACGCAAAAATTATTAAAAAAATAATTGCATCGCAATCTTATCACTTCTCAAAAGAAGACGTAGCATTCAACGAACAGCCATCCAAATCTTATCAACTAATTGACCTTTTCTTAGAATGGAAACACAAAAACCGTTTAAGTGGGAACTTAGGAGTTAGAAATATTCTAAACACAGAATATATACCTCACTTATCCTCACTAAAAAGATTTGATGTATTTAACCCTGGGAGATCATTTTATTTTAAAATCAATGTTGAAATTTAAAAATCACTCTGACGAGCTTTCAAAAAGCGAAATAGTTTTTTAACTATCAGTGTTTAATTTAATATTTAAAAAATGAAAAAAGTAATCTTAGCTAGTAGTTTTATATTTCTAATGGCTTCATGTTCTGATGAAAGTGAATGTCACGAATGTCATATTGCCTACGAAAATGCAAACAACATTGAAATTGAGTACGAACTAGGCGAATATTGCGAATCTAATTTGCAAGATTTAGAAGCAAACGGATACGAACTTACGGAAGATCAAATTATAGGTAACGATACTATTCCTGCTGGAACTTATGCTCCTAGTGATATTCATTGTGAAGAACACCACGACGACGATCATTAATATAAAAAAAAGGCTAGAAAATTTTCTAGCCTTTTTTTTTAACATTTTTTCTAATGAATTATTGCAATACAATCTTTTTATTGACACTACCATCATTAGAAGTTAACTCTAAGAAATAAACTCCTTTTGGTTGAGCATTCATATCAATAGCCTTATTGTAAGAACCAACGAAATCCGTTAAAACTTCATTATATAATTCTTCTCCTATCATATTTACAATTCTAATTGACATTGCTTGAACCTCAACAGACTCAAACGAAACATTAAACACATCTCTTGATGGATTAGGGAAGACTTCTAAAGACGAAACTAAGGAAGACAATCTTCCTGCCCCTAAAGTATAGTATTGAGGCTGTGTAAAACTAGTTGCCCATGATGTTCCGTTTGAACCACAAGCACCTCTTATTCTCCAAGAGAAGTCGTTTCCAGTAGTTAATCCAAATTTAGTTTTAGAGTTAGTATTTCCTGCTAAGTTATTCCAAGCCCATACCTGACCACTAATCTCATCTGTTAACTCAAGGAAGTAATGGTCTGGAGCGCCTGATTCTGGCGTATTCCAATTCATCGTTATAGCAGTATTAGCTCCATTAGAACTAGTAGTTAAGTTAGTTGCAACAGCATCACAAACATCTTCAGTTGTAAATGAAGAAAAATCTCCCCATCCAGAATGGTACATCGGATCAGGGTCACCATTAGCATCTATATTACCAGTACACCATGCCTTTGTATGCCATTCGTAATCTGTGCTAGAATCAAAGTTACCTTTCAAGAAATTAATTCCGTCTTCAGTACCATTTACATAACGATACGAGTTTGTTCCTACCTCACGTAATTTACCTTTTGATTGCCATACACCCCATTCAGCAGAAGGTCCATCAGCCATTAAAGTTGCCCAATTTGCTTCCGTTGAAACACTTAAGTTCTCTAAGTTAGCACACTGTGGCAATGTAGTATACTCGCTAGACGCTGACCAAACTGACTGGCAGTTAGTTGTTCCGTCTTCATTTAATACTCTAGCTCTTATATTCCATTGGTAAGTAGTACCTGGCTCCATAAAATAACGAGTTCTCGTTGTGCCCGTAAAGGCATTGGAGTTAACAGGGCCAGCAGACATTACAGACCAAGAACTAGTACCTACAGCACGGTAACGAATCATGTAGTGAGATGGTGCAGCACTAGGTGCAGACCAGTTAAACACTACTCTGTTGTGAATGATATTATCAACAAACATTCCTGTTGGCACAATATCACACGGATTATCTTCTACAACAGGCTCTGTGAAAGTTAAGCTTAATTCATCTGAACAAGAAGATGCATTATCTACTACAACAGCATTAAACGTACCATAACATAAACTAAATGGGTTTTGAGGAACGTCATCCAGATCATACACTACAAAAGAATAATTTGAAGAACCACCTTGTCCACTTACTTGAATATATCCATCACAAGCTCCTGGCCCTGAAGGCTCAACTGACATTAATAAAACTGCCTGGAATGAATTACAATAAGTACAAGATCCGTCGTCCTCAGAAGCGTTAGGATCGAAGTTGTCTGCACCACTATCCGTACATCCAGCAAAAACACAACTACCATCATCTACTAAAGCAGATGAATCATAGTTTGATGCAGAAGGGTCCATGCAACCATAAAACTGGCTTTCCTCACATAAATCACAAGAATTAAAGCATACAGGATCCATTATAGAATCGCCACTTACCATCAAATCTCTATAGCCAGAAACAGCTTCACAAGCTAGACCTGAAACAGACTCTAAACCAGCAAAACCTCCGTTTGCAAAACTAAATATATATTGAGCGTTAGCCGTTAAACTAACCGATGTCTGATATAATCCATTACCTATGTCAGTAAGTGGATTTGCATCTACATTGTATCCATTAAAACTACCAACGAGAGATACAACATCAGTAACCTCTTCATTACTCATGTCTACTTGAAAAGTAACTACTGCGGTTTGATTAACACAAACATCGCAAGAAGCAAAACAAACAGGCTCTAAAACATTTGCAATTGGTTCTACTTCATAAACACGATTAACAAACAATTGTGTAGAATCATCAGATGAAGTTGCTATAACACAAGATTCCGATCCTTCAAAAACTTCTTCATTAAAATTCAATCCGTTAGTGCTAAATTTATATTCTATTGGTCCAGCAGAAATTGCAATTGTGGTAGTATAAATATTATCTCCGTCTTGGTCGTACAATTGATTACAAGTACCACACCATCCGTTAAAATCTCCATTAACATTTACAACTTCTACACCTGACATATCATAACCAGTCAAGTCTACAGCAAAAGTTACATCATATAAACAACCGAAATTTATAGTTGCGTCAGGATTATAATTACTTGCTGCAGAATCGGTACAACCTTCTATTCCGTCACCACAATCAATGCAACTCTCAAAGCAAACGACATCTAAAACAATGTTAGATTCCATAGTTGATAATAATCTTGTAGGATCAAACTGACCAGTAGGATCAAACTCCGTACAAGATGCTTCAGAGGCTAAAACCTCTACGGTTGTTTCGTTCACAACATATCTATAATTATGATCTGAATTCGCAGCTAAACTAAGTGGTTCAGACTCCCAGATAGTTCCACCTACATTAGTCATAGAAATGTATTGCCCTGGCTCCCATCCTGAAAAAGATCCCTGAATAGAGACTGTCTCTACTATATCTGAAAAATCAGCTACATTAACTGAGAAAACAACATCAACAGGAGGCAAAGGACATTGTGCATCACAACTGTTGAAACAAAAATCGTAAGAAGATTCTTGAGATGGAACGACTAATTGTCTGTCTCCATTATCCCAATAACCACAACCTTGGCCAGCAAAATTACCTTCCCAAGCACCATCAGCAGCAGCCCAACTACTATAGTATCCATTTCTAAATTTCCAATAGAATTGAGATCCTTCTTCTAAAGTTAGAGTTAATTCCCAAATACCATCTCCATCATCATCATTCATTAAAAATCCAGGAGGAGTTCCCCCAGACAATCCGGCAGCAGTATATCCTAAGTCAGAATTATTAGAAACTTGCCAAGGACCTCCAGCCACAAACACACCTGAAGGGCTAACTTCTTGATCTTGCATATTTACTCTAAAAGTAACATCTACTGGATTATCAGCAGTTGGTTCTTGTGGGTTTTGATATAAAACATTAATAGACCCAACCATGCCGTTTGCAGCATGACTACCAATAGAACAATCGTAATTATATGTTCCTGGCACATTAAATACATGCATATAAATTAAGGCTCCAACAGTATTTGTCGCTCCAGAAATAAACGACTCTGGATTACCATAATCTTCACCTGTAATAGAGCTAACTTCTCCATTGACGTTATGAAAACCACCGTCATTATACCAATAAACAGTATCACCCGAATTAATAGTCAAACTAGATGGAGAATAATAATAACTACCCGAATTAACTACGTGGCTATCAGCAAATAATGAGGATCCGAAAAATAAAGACAGACACAGAAAAAGTAAATTTCGTAATTGAATAGGCATAAAAACACAGTTAAATTAGTATATAGTGTCAAATTTACACTTTTAGCACAAAAAATCAAAAAAAAACAGCACAAATTATATAAGTGTGAATATTACACAAAGTTTTTATTAAATTGCAGCTCCTAATTTTTACAAGTTTGAGATGAGAAAAAAGTTATTCTTTATTATGTGTTTTGTATTTGTCATTTTTTGTGGCAAAGTAAATGCGCAATTCAACCTAAAGGGGGATGCTTTTTTAAATAGCTCAACAAACCAAACTTGCATTACACTTACCGCTGACGAGGCTTTTAAGGCCGGTGGCTTCTGGAGTAACATTCCTTTAGATCTAAACCAATCATTTGAAATTGCAACTACCATAAACTTTGGCTGCGACTCTGATCCTGATACAGGAGGAGACGGAATGGCTTTTGTTATTCAAAACCAAAGTGCAGACGCAGGAATTAACGCTTTCGGAGGTGGAACTTTAGGATACGCAGGCATAACACCCTCTTTAGCTATTCAGATGGATACATACAGAGAAAACCCCATTGACTTTCCATTTGTAAATGATCCAGGAGGAGGTGTTTTCAACCTTCCTTATTATGACCACATGGCATTGATGCTAAACGGACAGGTTGACCACGACACTCCAGAAGATATTATTACCGTTCCGTTTACTCCTTTCTACACTGACGTAGAGGATTGCACTACAGGAAACTTTCACCATATTACTATTTCTTGGGACGCTTCTACAAACAAATTAGATGTATTTTACTGTAGCCAAGATGGAAACTTTAATGCTATAAGTCAAACTATAGACATTACAAACACTGTTTTTAGTGGAAATAACATAGCTTACTGGGGCTTTACGGGAGCAACAGGAGGCGCTACGAACGAACAATCTGTTTGCATTGACTATTATAGCAATTCTCCAATAGTTCAAGACACTATTGTTTGCCTTGGAATTCCATTGGATTTAGATTTTTCTTATCTAGATTATTTCTCTTTCGAATGGAAAGATGAAAACGGAATTGTTATATCAAATAATCCTTCGATAAGTCTTAGCCCATCTAGTAACACTAACTACGAATTAACCCTAATAAATACTTGTAGCGGTTCTACTTTTAATAGATCTTTTGATGTAGAGGTATTGTCTCCTTCACTACAAGAAATAAATGCACAGCATCAAGACGTGGAATGTTTCGGACAATCAACCGGACAACTTGCAGTAGATTTTATAGGTGCATTAGGAAGCGTGCAATATTCTATTTCTGGAGGAGTAACGCAAAACACAAACCTTTTCACCAATCTAAATGCAAATAACTACACTATTAGCGCAATAGACCAAAATGGCTGCATAGACAATTTAAACATTCAAATAAGCGAAGAAGCAGAACTAGTTTTAAATGTTGATAATGTTGTAGGCGTATTATGCAACACTTCCGCTACTGGCTCTATAGAAGTAACTCCTAGCGGAGGGTTTGGCTCGTACAACATTGGCTGGACAGACTTCAACGGAATAAATTATACCGACGAAGACTTATTTAACCTCAACGATGGAGTTTATAATTATTTTTTATCTGATTCTTATAATTGTCAAAACAATGGACAAGTAATAGTAGAACAACTAAACGATTTAGGAATTAATATTATAACTCAAGCAGACGCTCTTTGTTTTGAAGGGTTTTCTGGTGAGATTGAAGTGAACTCTACTGGAGGATCTGCTCCATTTGACTTCGATTGGACTGGGCCCAATAGTTATATAGGAACAGGTAATAACATCACAAACATTGAGCAAGGAGACTACATTTTAACTCTAACAGATGACCAAAACTGTTACAAAGAATTTACATTTACCATCGACCAGCCCAATCAAGTAATTGTAGCATCCAACTCAATACCAGCTACATGTTTCAATTCTAATAATGGATCCATAAATATTGTTCATTTTGGAGGGACAGGAACAACAAGCGCTAACTTATTAGACAATACACTGAGTTTAATCTCTAACAACAACCTAACAAACGGATTGAATGCTGGAACTTACTACTCTTTTGCTTTAGACTCACAAGGCTGTAGCTCTGACACATCTACAATTATAGTAAGCTCTCCCACTCAAATTCAAATTAACCTATTACAATCTCAAGAACCTAAATGTTTCGGCTCAAACGACGGGAATATTATAATCGATGTTTCAGGAGGAACTACACCATACGCAAGCTTCGACTGGACTGGTGACAATGGATATTCTAGCAGCTCTCAAAACATTACTCAATTATTGGCAGGCAATTATCAAATCACAATAAACGACGACAATAATTGCAGTAGAGTTGAAGATTTTATTATTGCTCAACCAGACAAAATAACAATCAATGAAGGGACTATTGGTTATGTGAAATGTACCGGCACAAACACAGGGTCTATTGCTGTTGACATTGACGGAGGAACAACTCCTTATCAATCATTTAGCTGGACTGGGCCAAACGGCTTCAACTCAAACAATAAAGACATAGACAGCTTATACCAAGGAAATTATTTCATAAGCATGGAAGACGACAATGGGTGTTTAAGCGATAGTGTTTTTACCGTTTTCGAACCAGACTCCATACTTCAGTTTAGCTACACCACGACAAGATCTTGCTCTATTGAAAAGATTGGAACTGCTGTAATAGAAATTTCTGGAGGAATACCTCCTTATAATGTAGACTGGTTTGGGTTAGACCCTGACGCACTTGCATATGGAAACAATTTTGTTGAAATAAGCGATTTAGCAAACTGCATTGTTACAGACTCGATCAAAATAAATTTATTTAATAATCCGACAGCAAAATTTAACATTGACACATTACTTCGCAAAAACATAAACTATTCCTTAGACAACAGATCTATCGCAAGTACAGAGTGGTTATGGACAATTGATGAATCTTATCAGCTGGATATGTTTTACCCTATTATTAGCTTTGGAGATACCGGAGTTCATAGCATACACTTGCAAGCAACAAACATATTTGGATGTAGCGACACTATATCAAAAAACATAGTGGTAGCAGAAGAATTAGTTCACTACATCCCAAATACCTTTTCACCAAATGAAGACGGAGTAAACGATGTGTTTAACATTTCTATTGAGAATTTTTCAAGATATAGGTTAATAGTTTTCAATAGATTTGGCCAAATTATTTTTGATTCGACCGATAATGAAAACGAAGGATGGGATGGAAAATACAACGGTCAATATGTTCCCATTGGAACGTACGTTTATAGATTTGAAGCAAATGATTTGTTTGGCAAATTAATTGTAGAAAATAATAAAGTTAATTTAATTAGATAATTATGAGAAGAATTTTATTTGTTTTAACGTGTATTCCTTTTATGGCATTTTCACAAGTTATGTTAGACGATTTTGAAAACAACAGAAACATTCACTACGGATTTATCAGTGGAGATTTTGACCCTGCAGGTTTAGCTTCAGTTGTAGGAGCTGCAACAAACCCAGATCAAACTGGAGCAAATACAAGCCAATTTTGCGGAAAATATACTCGTAACGCATCAGAAGAATATGACGTTATTTTATTCAACCCATATTCTGGCAATTTCTCAGATTTAGAAGATTTTTCAGATGGAACAAAAACCATTTCAATAGACATATGGAGCCCTGTTGCTAATACCGTTGTAGAATTAACGTTCGAAAAGTCTAGCCTAACTGAAGCAGACAACTTCCCAATAGGAAGACATTCAAGATTTATTGCTACAACAACACAAACAAATCAATGGGAAACATTAACCTTTAGCTTAAACGAAACGGAAGTTCTAGACCTTGAGTTAATGGCTGAAGATGTAGACCAAGGCGTTATTTTAATCAATTCATTAACAGCTGACAACTCCACTTACTATCTAGACAATCTAATTGGACCTAACCATGACTGTATTGGAGTAAGCGTAAACAATCAAATAAAAGAGGATTTCGAATGCCAAAGAAATGGGGAGTACACTTTTACTCACGGAAATCTACAAATCATCAACAACCCTGATGCAAGCGGAGCAAATACTTCAAAAAAAGTAGGGAAGTACACTCGATCTGACTTTACCTCCAATGATGTTGTAATATTCAAATTGGATGAGCCTTTAATCTTAGCTAACAATGAAGTAATCTCTTTAAAAGTATGGTCTAGCTTCTCAAAAGATGTTGTTGTTTCCTTGCAAGATGACCTAGGAGTTGAAGGAGAGAATACTTTCAACCAGACAGCTTCTTTACCGGGCAATTCTTCTTGGCAAGAATTTACATTTAACTACTCTGGCTTAATTCCTGCAGGTGTAGTGATTACACAAGCAGTATTTTTATTTGCTCCTGATGAGGCAGGCTTCCCTTATGAATTTTATTACGATGATTTCTCTATCACTGAAACAAGTGCAATTGATGATTCACAATTAAAAAATGCATTTACTATACATCAAAATTTTATTCATTTCGATAGCCCTAACACAAACAAGCAAATTCGTATATTCGACCTTGCAGGAAAATTATTAGAAGATACTTTTGTTTCTGGCAGCTCATTCCAAATTAAACACAAAGGAATGCTACTTATCAATGTTATTGACAATAAAAATAGCACTTCAATTAAATATTTAAATAATTAATCATGTCAGAAAATAAAAATTATAGCCAAGCGCTATCTACTCTAGTAACTGTATTCTTCTTTTGGGGATTTATAGCTGCATCTAATGGAGTATTTATTCCATTTTGCAAGACCTACTTTTCAATTGATCAATTTCAATCTCAATTAGTAGATTTTGCTTTTTATGGAGCCTATTATTTTGGAGCTTTAATATTATTCATTATGTCCAACTCCAGTGGAAAAGACATCATGAATCATTGGGGTTATAAAAATGGAATTATTTACGGCTTATTATTAAGTGCCATTGGAGCATTTATCATGATACCTGCTGTAAACGGAGCACAACCTGGAGACTCGACAGTATTTTATTATGTTTTAATTGCTCTCTTTATTGTAGGACTAGGATTTTCTCTTCAACAAACAGCAGCAAATCCGTTTGCAATATCACTTGGAGAACCAGAAAAAGGATCGCATAGACTAAATCTAGCAGGAGGAATAAATTCTTTAGGAACAACAATCGGACCAATTGTGGTTGCATTAATTCTATTTGGCTCTACCCCAAAGTCAGGAGCTGAACTAGATCTAATGATTAGCAACGGACAAATTAGTCTTTCTACTATTCAGATGTTATATCTTGCAGTAGGTGGCTTATTTTTAGCGGCAGCAGCTTTATTTTTCTTCTCTAAAAAATTACCTCAAGGTAAAAACGATTCTAATTTTATTAAAGCACCTAAAGCAATTCGTGCCTTATTAATAATGACTGCACTATTAGCAGCATGTTTCTACTTAATCTTCGATCAATATAAAGGAGAGCCAAACGATGAGTTCATTTTACAGCTAACAATTGCCAGTTTACTGACTATAGTAGGAGGATTGCTTATCTCAAATGTACTTTCTAAAAAAGACAAAGAAAGTTGGGGAGCAATGCAATACCCTCAATTAGTTTTGGGAATGTTAGCTATTTTCACATATGTAGGAGTCGAAGTAACTATTCAATCTAATTTAGGGGAGCTATTAAAATTTGTTTCTAGCTCTATAGACGGAATAAATCTTAACCCACTTGGACTTCCATCCATGAGTGATTCTGAAATTGCTCCATTAATATCTATGTATTGGGGTGGTCTTATGATTGGACGTTGGGCTGGAGCAATTGCAGTATTCAACCCATCTGATAAAATTAAAACATGGCTTTACATATTGGTTCCTTATATTGCATTTGGACTAATTTTAGCCGTAAACTTTATCTCAGGATTTGATGTAAGTATTTTATTCTGGTTCGCAATTTGCGTTGCCATACAAATTGGCGGATTTTTCTTAGGAAAAGAAAAGCCAGCGTTAACCTTAAAAATATTTGGACTTTTAGGAGTAGCGGCAATGTTGGTAGGGTTATTTTCTACAGGACACTTAGCATTATACGCATTTTTAAGTGGTGGTTTATTCTGCTCAATCATGTGGCCATGTATTTTTGCTTTGAGCATCGAAGGACTTGGAAAATATACTTCTCAAGGTTCTTCTTTCTTGGTAATGATGATATTGGGTGGTGCTATCATCCCTCCTCTTCAAGGTAAATTAGCAGATATTATTGGTATACATTCTTCTTACTGGATTGCAGTAGCTTGTTTTGTATACCTAGCATTTTTCGCACAAAAAGTTGGAAACATTTTAAAATCAAAATAATGACAAGAATTTCTTTAGCCTTTGCAGTTTGTATCTTATTAGCTTCATGCTCTTCTAAAACCAAGAGCAACAATGCTAAATATGTAGATAATGAGAGTAAAATCGACTCTATAATGGCCTTAATGACCATGGAAGAGAAAATTGGTCAAATGACTCAAATCGATCAACAATTTTTAGTTAAAGATTCCCATATTTCAAAATATGGTATTGGATCTCTCTTAAGTGGTGGAGGCTCAACTCCAGATGTAAATGAGTTTAGCTCATGGGCTGATATGTACGACAATTTTCAGTCGATCGCATTAGGGTCTAGGTTAGGTATCCCGCTTATTTATGGTATAGATGCGGTTCATGGACATAACAATGTATACGGAGCAACAATCTTCCCTCACAACGTAGGATTAGGTTGTGCTAACGACTACGAACTAACAAGAAAAGTATCTGAAGCTACAGCTATTGAAGTAGCTGCTACGGGAATCAACTGGGACTTTAGCCCTTGTATTGCTATTCCTCAAGACGAAAGATGGGGAAGACATTACGAAGGATATTCTGAAGATGGTGAAATAGTAGCTAACTTAGGAGAAGCGTCAATTATTGGCTACCAAACCGATGTTTTAGGATCCTCTAATATTTCAGTCTTAGCTTGTGCCAAACATTTTATAGGAGATGGCGCTACCGAATGGGGAACAGGAATGGAAAACCAAGCAGATAAAATTGACAGAGGAAATGCTCTATTAACAGACTCTATAATTAGAGCAAAATACTTGCCTCCATACATCAAAGCGATTGATGCTGGCGTAGGTACTGTGATGGCTTCTTTCAACAGTATTAATGGCTTAAAATGCCATGCAAACGGATATTTATTCAACGACTTATTAAAAAAAGAACTTGCATTCGATGGCTTTGTAATTTCTGACTGGAGAGGTATTGACGAAATACCAGGAGACTTCAAATCGGATATTATTATATCAATAAATGCAGGAATTGATATGGTAATGGTTCCTGGCGACACTGTATGGGGAGGAGAACACTACCTAGATTTTTTAAGTTTATTTCAAGAAGCAATCGAAGAAGAAAGCATTGCGATGGAACGTATTGACGATGCCGTACGTAGAATCTTAAGAATTAAATATAGAATCGGTTTGTTTGAAAATCCTATGGCTGATCGTTCTTTATTAGAAAAAGCAGGTGGAAAAGAACACCGTGCTATCGCAAGAGAAGCAGTTCAGAAATCGCAAGTTTTATTAAAAAACGACGGATTTTTACCTCTTGATAAAACTAAAAACTATCTAGTTATTGGCTCTGGAGCTGACGATATGGGTAAGCAATGTGGTGGATGGACTATCGAATGGCAAGGAAAATTAGGAGACATTACTCCAGGTACTACTATTTGGGAAGGAATACAAGAGCAATCATCATCTACCTTATACACTGAAGGTGTGGAGGGAAGCTTTGATGGTGCAGTTATTGTAATCGGAGAAGACCCATACACCGAAATGGAAGGAGATTCCGACCAATTATACTTATCAGAAAAAGATAAAGAATCTATTGAAACGGTGAAGGCAATGGATATTCCTTACACTATCGTTTTAATAACAGGAAGACCTTTAATTATAAACGAAGCTTTAGATAATGCTAATTCGTTTGTTGTAGCATGGCTTCCTGGGACAGAAGGAAATGGTGTTTCAGATGTGTTATTCGGAGACGTTAAACCAAGTGCTAAATTATCTTTTTCATGGCCAAAAAGCATGGACAATATTCCTGTTAATTTTGATCAAGAAAACTACGATCCTAAATTCAAAATTGGATACGGATTAACATTTTAAAACAAAAATATGCGCCTATACCTTAGCTTAACATTACTGTTTTTAACAGCTAGTACCTATGCTCAAAACTGGAATTTAGTTTGGTCTGATGAATTCGAACTAAATGAGGTGGATGACAGCAAATGGTCATTTCAAAATGGTACAGGAAGTGAAGCTGGCATGTGGGGATGGGGAAATGGGGAATCTCAATATTATTTAGAAGAAAATACTTCACTAAACAATGGTGTTTTAACTATTGAAGCCAAAGAAGAGCCACAAGGAATTACAGATAGTTGGAATGTTACAAAATATTATTCTTCTTCAAGAATAGTCACCAAAGACAAGTACGAATTCCGATACGGAAAGGTGGAAGCTAGAATGAAAACTATAGATGGTGAAGGTTATTGGCCTGCTTTCTGGATGCTTCCATCAGAAGGGTGCTGGCCTGAAAGTGGTGAGATCGATATCATGGAGCAATGGGCAAACGATGGTCCTAGCAATGTAACTACTGGAGCTGCTCATACTGGTTTTTGCGGAAGTGGCAGTACCTACAACTCATTTGATCATGAAATAGACGAATCGTTTGCAAACGACTTTCATACCTATGCTGTAATCTGGCAAGAAGATTATATAGGATGGTATATAGACGACGAATTACATTATTTTGTAACACCAAATAGTTATGGGAGTAATATAAACTGGCCTTTTAATGATGGCGATTGGTATATCTTAATAAATCTAGCAATAACTGAGCAAGGACCAAATGCAAATACTGTTTTCCCAAATCAAATAGAAGTTGATTATGTAAGAGTTTACGAATCTAACGACACATTTGGATGCACCGACCCTAACGCTTCTAACTATAACTCAGCAGCAACTATTTCCGACAATGAAAGCTGCTCTTATGATGTAACATTTAATGTAAATATGAATTGCTCAGATGAAAACCCAAATACGGTTTACGTAAATGGTAATTTCAATAATTGGTGTGGCAATTGCCTCCCTCTTTCTGACGACAATAATGATGGTATTTGGACAGGAACCTATTCGTTTGCCCAATCGACTATAGAATATAAATATAGTTACGACAACTGGACAGGATCAGAAAACTTAATAGATGATATGCAAAACGGTGCTAATTGCGCACCAGCTACTGACTATAATGAATATGCAAATAGACAATTAGTAATTGACAGCGAATTAACTATTAATGAGAACTATGGGTCTTGCGATGATTGCATTGCAGGATGTACAGATCCTTCATCAGCAAACTACAATTCCGATGCAAATTATGACGATGGCTCTTGTGGTGGTACAGATTGTGATTTAAGTGTTGTTAATTTTAGCATAAATATGGAAGGCCCTCTTCCAGAAGGTTATGGTGATGTTGTTGTAAATGGCTCCTGGAACGATTGGCTTGGCTGGGGTGTAAACTTGCAAGATGATGACAACGATTATATTTGGGAAGGTAGTGCTGAATTTGAAAACGGATCTTACGAATTTATATATGCACTTACTGGTGAACTAGACGAATGGTCAGGATGGGGAAGTCCAATATATGCTCCTTTAGGATCAGAATGCGACTTTTATTCTTCAGACCAATACGGAAACTTTGGATTTGAAGCAAATTGTGGAAACTTAATTTCTTTTAACAATTGTTTTGATTCTTGCGATGATTGCAACCAAATAATTGGATGTACTGACCCTAGCTCAGACAACTATAATCCTAATGCTAGCATAGACGATGAATCATGTACTTATTGCAATAATTTTGAGGCGGTATTAATTAATTCTTCTAATGCTAGTTCTGTAGGCTCTTGCGACGGATATATTCAAGCAACCGGACAGGGTGGCTCGGCAAACTATTCCCTAATCGTTTACAATGAAAATGGTATTCCACAAAATCCGTTCGAATTATGTGCAGGAACTTATAGTGCCCAAATTACAGACAACAGTACTTCATGTGTCGATGTATTATCTGTAATTATTTCACAACCACAGGTTTCGGAAAATCCATGTGACATTACACCATCCGATTTATTTGTAGATAACATTATTCATAATAGAGTAGTATTTAACTGGTCTACTCCAAGCTCAGCACCATCTCACTATATGATTCGATACCGTGCCTCACAAGCTTCAACATGGACAGTAATGACTGCTGGGCCAGTTAACTCCAATGCATATAGCGGAACATCAAGAACACGATACTTCATGGAGCCTGCAACTACTTACGAGTGGAGCATCAGAGCAAGGGTTTTAAATGAAGATGGGAATGTAAACTGCCAATCGCCTTGGTCTCCAAACTCAGAATATACTACTTTACCACAATGCGCCAACCTAGAAAACTTAAGCGCTTCCCCAGAAGCAAACTGGGTAATATTTTCGGCTGACGCTCCAAGTCCAGAATGGGGAGTGTGGCAATCAAAAGCTAAAGTTTCCGAACAAGGACTAAATAACTACAGATACATTAACGGGACAAGTAACATTGAAAACCTTAAGGGTAATTTCGAAGCAAATACAGATTACCAGTGGCATACTAAAGCATGGTGTACAGCTAACATGGATGCAAATGGAGATTCTGACCCAATGTATCATTCTGGGTGGGGTGACTTATCTACTTTCACAACCGAAGAAGTCTGTGATAAAACTCCAATTAATTTAAGCACGGTTACTAACGGAGCAAATACTGCTATAACAATGAATTGGCATAGTCCACAATCAGGCACTCCAGACCATTATTTCCTAGAGTTAACTGATGAAACTAGCGGACAGGTTTGGGCATGGAACAACCTAGCTGGAAATTCTACAAGCAAAACTAAATTTGGTTTGACTTTAGGAAACGACTTTTCTTGGAGAATAAGAGGTGCTTGCGGATCAAACGGAACATCTTGGGCAACCAGCTTCACACAGCCTCAATATTACACTTTGGGAGCAGGAAGACTGGAAGGCTTAATTTCTGGCTTAGAAGTGTCGCCTAACCCCTCAAAGGGAGTATTTAGCCTAACGTTTGATGCAAAAGAAAAGCAAGACCTTATAGTTTCGGTAATTAATCTTATCGGAGAAGAAATCCATCGAATAGAATATTCGGATTTTCAAGGTAAATACCAAAACACAATAAGACTAAAAGAAAAAGCTAAAGGAGTTTATTTCTTAAAAGTAGAAACGAATAAGAGAATATTTAACAAGAAAATTATTCTACAATAAGGAGATAGGATTGACAAAATATAAAAAGCGAAACAATTATGTTTCGCTTTTTTTGTGCTTTTAAAATCGCAGTTACTTAAAGCTGTTATTATTTATGAAAAACTTAAAACCCAATTTTGGTTTATTTATTTTTCTGTTATTTAATTAGCGTATCCTCTGCTAATGCTCAGCTATCACAAAACAAATGGTATGGATCGTTTGAGTTATATTTTAACACAATAGGCATAAACTTAAACGTTAATCACAATTTGAATAATGCTATAAATTTAAGAGCAGGATTTAGTAGTTTCACTCAAAAAGACTACAAAAAACCTTATGATTATTATTCATTACTTAACTATAAAAGTCCTTATTATAGTATTCGCAATTTTCAGATTGGAATCAGTATTAAAACTAAGTTAAACAAAGAAGGAACAATAAGGTTAAATCTATTTACTGGCTCAGCATACTCCATACTAAAAGAACCAGACAACTACAGATTAAGTGATTATTTTAACACTAATAGTCACAGTTGGAATGTGAAAAAGAGCAACACAATAAGCTTAGTTATTAATCCTAACATAGAATTTTTAATTGGCAAAAACCAAGGATTATCTCTTTCCTCTATGATAATTTTAAATAAAAATAGAAGATATATTGGCCTGGGAATTGAACATGTTTTTGGAAAAAGAACAAAGAGAGCGTTCCTACTCTATTAGAAAAGGAATATTAGCAGTAGCCGACTTTTCTTTATCTTTTACAACTACAAACAATCTATATTTTCCTTTCTTAAAAGGTGCTTTGATGCTAGGGTCGGATTTAACAAAAATCTTTTTATAGACCGATTCTGGAGTTTTTTCAAAATCTCCTCCAGCTTTAGTGTCGGTGCTTTCCGGAACTATTTCGAAATGGTAACTTAAATCGTCCTCATTCAAATCAAAAGCATCTACTGCAATTGACATCGTCGACTTTTCTTTTATGGCAACACTCTCATAAGCATTTTTTCCATTTATAGTAAAAGAGTTAATTCCAGGAGCTAAATTTTGAGGCTTTTTTCCTGACCACTTCTCTATAAGTACGTCCATCACTCCAGTTTCAGAACCATCTTTCAAAAATAGCCCGTACCAAGAGGAAGTTGTTTCTTGTTTAAAGCCCCATAGAAAGACGTAAGAACCCAGACACATTTCTGTGTCAGCTGATATAATATCGTAGCGTTCGTTGTAGGAGGTTGCTTTCTCAGTACTAGTTTGTTCTATAGGTGTTCCCCAAGAAGTAGTTGGCGACTCCCAATGTCCGTTAGGGCCCCACTCTGTAATAAGATATGGTTTTTTCCATCCGAAGTTTCTTAGTCCTTGAGAGATAAAATCTATTCCTCCATAGGTGTTTATACCAATCATGTCCAAAGCTGGAGCATACTTGTTAATTAATTTTATTTCCGCAACATCTAAGCCAGCAGTTACGGTAATTACTGGATGATGAGGATCTTTATCTTGAATCATTAGGGTAATGTCATTTATATGTTTCCAAACATCGAAGTTGGAATAAAACAAATCAACTTCATTACCTACAGCCCACATCAATAAAGCAGGATGGTCTTTTATTTCGTCTACTACTTTAGCAAAAGATTCCAATTGTAACTTTACTGCAAGTTCGTTACTCCAGTCAAAACCATGGCGTTCGTGTTGAGCCCATAACCCCATACAAACGGTTAATCCTTCTGACTGAGCTTGATCAAGTATTTCCATTGCGTTTTCAGAAGACCAAGTACGAAACGAATTAGCGCCGTAAGCTTTTGCTTTGTCTAATTCCACACTACCTCCCACACCTTTAACATAGTAAGGTTTTCCTTCTCTAATAAGCTCAAAGCCATTTTCTGTCTTTACAATTTCGACAGGAATTACCTGAGCAAAACAAAAGGATTGAATAAATAGAAATAATAAAATTAATCTCATTGTTCGGTTGTTTTTTGATAAACACGTACGTAGTCTACCAACATAGTTTTAGTTGAGTTGAAAGAAGGAGTCCCACCTAAATTTCCTCCTACAGCAGTATTTAAGATAAGGTGAAAAGGATCATTAAAAGGCCAAGTAGTTTCCAAGTCTTGATTTTCAGTTTTATAGACCGTATGCACCAAGCTGTCATCAATAAACCACTGAATAGAAACTCTATCCCATTCTACGCCATACGTATGAAATTCGTCAAAATAATTAGTTGTTAAAGAATCGTATTCTGCACCAATCATTCCATAGCCAAAATGAACGGTTGTAATTAACTTGTTTTGGTTGTTTTGTCTGAACTGCTCCATAATGTCAATTTCACCACTTAAAGGCCAAAAAGTTTCTGGAAAGGATGGCAGCATCCAAAAAGCATGCCAAATTCCGTTATGAACATCCATTTTAATAGAAGCTTCTACTTTACCAAAGCTAAAATCGAATTTATTTTTAGTATTTAATCTTGCCGAAGTATAGTCCGCAATTGCAAGCGTTCCGTCGCAATCCTCATACTGATATTGTTCTTTTTTAGACTCAATCAATAAATACTCGGAATCTGAAATAGAAGCGTTTTGGCCTCTATAGTATTGCAGTTCGTTGTTACCCCATCCATAAAGATTGTATTGACAACCATTACCTGTTTCGAAGTTCCATTTTTGTTCATCAATTTCTCCTTGATTAAACTCATCGCTCCAGACTAATTGATATTCCAAATCATTATATTGAGTTTGCTCGCAAGAAAACAAAATAACGCTAAAAAGTACGATTAATAAATATCTCATTGTTCGATTAATTTAATTTCATAGATAGATGCAAAACCACTTTCTTGTCCAAAAAATTCGAATTGCTTCATCTGATCTAAAGCAAAATCTTTTTCAATTAGTTTAAACTCACTAAGCGGAATAGTATAGGTAACTATAGAATCATTACGGTCTTTAGCTTGGTAATCAGCAACCGATATAGTTTCTCTTTTACCTTTAAAATCCTCCAAAGAAATATCAAAAACGGAATGATTTTTAGAAACAGAAAGTTGTAGATTGGTTTTTTCGACTATTCCTCTTAAGCTAAAAGCATACCAATTGTTCCAGTTAATACCCCATTTTTTCCATTCGGAACAGTTGTTCCATTGCCAATTAATAACCTCATTTTCGGACATTAATTTTTGACAATTTGTTTGACCAGTTCCCCAAGCCATATCTTCAAAGTTTCCTGGAAAAATGTTCTGATTAGGATTTCCTTTAGGATTTAAAAGCTCTACATTTTCTAACATAGCAGCATATTGATCTTTACTAAAAGGAACAACTTTAATATCATCTAGATACAGCTTTCCAGAGCCTTCTAGCTGAATAATCATTTGCTTAATTCCGAATGGGTCAACTCCTTGGACACTGAAATCATAAAATGTAAAAGGCATATAAAAGGTAGTCCATTTTTGATTAGACACAATCAAATCATCTCCAAACAAATTAAGGTGTGAGAAATAATACGAACTTCCACCAGAATAATCTTCCATACCTACAACAAATGGAACTGATTTTTGATCAGAATCTACTGCCATTACTTTAAACGAAATAGCATGAGTTTCTATAATTCCGCTAATATCATCGGCCATAAAATTAGACCAACTATTGCCAAAACCTACCCAATCGCAATCCGTCTTATTCCAATCTAAAGAAACTACATTATTTCCTTCTAGGTTTTCTATTTCTAGAGTACCACAAGTTTTGAGATTACTCCAAAGCTCACCTCTAGAATCGTCAAAGAAAACTCTTTGCTTTGCTTTGTCATCCTTATCGGGATAGACATCATAAAGAGAAATAGGTTGAAAAGGAACACAACCTACTAGCAAAGCACATAAAATTACTATTTTAAGGTTGATATGGTTCATTGGTTGTAAATGTGATGTAATCAATATTTGTTTTAACTATAAGATCTGTATTTTCTATACATGGCGTTCCTCCTCCAGCAATTGGACCTGGGCCAGCAGGACAAGAAAGACTCAGCACTTCTACCAAAGTAATATTAGAAGGATTTTTTTGGTTATTACCAGGAGTTCCTTCTAAGGTGAATTCGTCATAAGGCAGAGAAAGTAATCTCCAATCGGACCAATCAACAGGATTAAACTCATAAACATAGGTTTCGTTATCGCTTTCTCTACAAATAACTTTTATGAATTGGTTTGCCGGAACCTGTCCTTGCTCCCCTCCTATTGCTGCAATATTAAAATATACTAGCGAAGAGGGAACTGATTCTAAAGCCGAAACATCAGCTGCAATTTTCAGACTTCCTAAATAATAGTCCCAATTAACATATCCACCCATAGAATAAAAATTTTGTCCTTGAGCAGCTCCACCATTTGTAATTTCAAATTTCATGTCAGACCCTGGCTGAACATACTCTATAGAATTAGTTGGGTAGCCATCTTCAAAATCAGCAATAACAACAAGTCCTTCCTGTGGTAATTTAATTTCGTCAATAGTTACTGTCGTATTTTGAACTAGCTCTGTTTCGCTATCCAATAAAACTAATTGAACCGAACAATCTTCATAATAAAAAGAAGGGAAATCGTCAGCAGAACCAATCCAAGCAGTGCTATTCATATCAATTTTGGAACCGAAGCCTGTAAAAGACTTTGATGCTCCCGATTGATTTCCGGTAATCGTTAAAGTCCATTCTAGATTTTTTGTCCAACTAGCCTCAAAATAACGAGGAATAGATGGCTGGCTAAAATCAAAAGAAGGAGAGCTAGACGATAGGGAATCGACAAAAGTTAATTCACCGAACTGATCGTTCAAAGAACTTCCCATAAACTCAGGATAATCATTGTCGCAAGAGAAAATAAACAATAGTGCTGATAGGTATAAAATATGCTTCATAATACTATAGATTTAGACGATATAAAACGTGAAATTGATTGACGGTATATTTTGTTTCGTGGTATTGTACAAAAGAATTATAAGAAATAGTAAGTTTTGATTTCTCACTAAAATCTACATTTATTCCTAAGGCATTTAATGTCTGACTTTGTCCATCTACTTCATAATTGTCGAAATAAAATATTTGATTTTGATCATCGTACAAAGGAGTTAGATCATTACCATCGGACATATGCAATTTACCTCCGTACATTAAAGAGATATTATCTGTTAGCTTAAAGTCAATTCCAAAATCAACTAAAAAACTACTAAGATCTATTTGTTCATACGACAAGCCATCTCTATTGGTTTGCTCGAAAGTAATGCCAGACTTTATTTGCCATTTATTATAATTAGCATCTAACATTGCCGACACTTTTAGAAAAGATTTAAGTGCTTCGGTACCAGACCCCAATATTTCTTTTAAAGAATATATATCGGTTGCAAGATTAATTCTATCCTTCCAAATAGTTTCTTTAGCAGATATCGCTAAACCTGTTCGGTTTGGAGTTGCCAATCCGTAAGGAAGAGCACTGCTAAAAGAAGGGTTAGAAATATCCATCTTGTTATCGAAAGTTTTTCGATATGCAACATCGTTATACAAATAATCTAGAAGACCTATTTCTCTAGAAAGCTGATTGTTAGTGATTACAGGAAAAATGCCGCTTTCACTCTGATAATCTACTCTGACATTTTGAGCCCCATGAGAACGAAAAAATGGACCCGTATACATGCTATTCAACCTTACGTATTGACTCTCATTTCTACTGTAGCTTAAACCAGCATTCCAGAAATAGTCGTTATAATCTTGGGTAGATTCCTGAATTACATCTTCAAAAATTTCTGATGACCATCCGGACTCTACATCAAAAGTTACATCTTTCACAAAAGTTAGTGGAACAGAAGCACTTACAGTGTTAACATAGTTATAATACAACTGATTATCGTTAACTGTGTTTTTTAAATCATGCAAATTAGCTGAATTAAAAGCTAACTTTCCGTAAGATGTTTGTAGCAAAAGTGTTCCACCTGTATAAAATCTTTCTGGCATATTAACTCCAGAATTAGCAGGATTACTTCGAGTAGAAAACAATCGAAAATCTATAGATTTAAAATTATCATTCCTAAGGTCAATGCCAAATTCGGTTTCCATTCCTTGTCTTCTCCATGTGTTATCACCAAAAAAGTTTTCGTAATCGATTACTTCTCTGGCAATTCGGAAAACATTTGCTTCATTAACATGATCTTGGTAAGTGTTATTATATAGAGTATATGGAGTTAATTTTAAATCAATGTCACCAATTTTGTAACGAATAGCATCGTTTATAACGCCTTTTAATGTTAGTCGTCTTAAACCGAAAGTTACGGCAGAGCCATAAAATCCTCCTAATTCGTTTCTCATTCTCAGCTCCGTAATAATTTCGGTATCATTACTTGGTCTAATCAGTATACCTAAATCGATAAGAGAGTGGCCATAATTGGCTTTCTGTACGTTTAATGTATCGGAGTCATCTGCCAAATCTTGAAACAAGATGTTGGTTCTAGCTCCTCCATAAAATTCTATCTTTTTTACTCTTTCTTGAGCAAAAATGGCTGTTGTTAAAAAAACAGAAAGGATAGTTAAATAGCAATTTCTCATTGATTACCTTTTATTTAAAAATTGACTTTTATTTCTAATGTTGTTTCGTGTCCACTATTATTATCTAAAACAAAATTTACATCTTCATATGTAAAATAGCGATGTCTCAGATACAATGAGGTGTTCTTATTTAGAGCAATATCTAAACCAAGCCCAATACCTAATGCAGTTTGGTTTCTTGGCATAAAGCTCATATCATCAATATCTGTTTGATAGTTCCCTAAAACCCTTTCCACCCCTAAATAAGTAGTTAAAGCAGTTCTATCTGTTAGACTAGTATAGTTCTCGAATTGATGAACATATTGTCTGATGTATGCTGATTCGTTTAAAACAGTAAAAAGAGAAAGCTTTTCTTGTACAGAATTAAAAGAACCTAGGTAAAAGAAATAAGATTTTCTTTTATTAAACATGTATTCCATTTTTGCTTGGAAGTCGAAGCTATTAAAGTATTTATCAAAAGCGATTTGGCCATCTCTTACATTATCAATCTGAACGGTTTCGTAAATACCTCTAAATATTTTAGACCATCTTCCGTAAGGACCAACATTACTAACATATTGCCATCTATAAAACTCGGATTGAGTTAATCCGTTTACAGTATGACCATAAGTAACAGCCGACGTCAGACGATCAATTTCTTTAGCTATTGTTTGACCAAAGTTGAACTTAAGTTTGCCAATTTCAAATTCAGAATTTATCGAAACTCCAGTTCTGTTATTAGCAAGTCCACCAACTCCTAAAATAGCACTTCCGTTTTGCTGCAAAACACCACCTTCAGAGGGATTTGCACTTATACCATCATTAATGGAAGAGTTTAAAATTTCCGAATTGTTATTATAAAAATTACTGCTTATTCTAAAATACTCAATATCAAAAGGAAGAAAAGTGTATCTCTTTGGCGTTTTCAACTTACTTATTATTGCTAATCCAGGGTCAAGATCGTTATACATTCCAAGTCCTATTTCACCAACAAAAGAAAAGCCACTTTTATTAAAATCATAATCTAAACTATGAACTTGGTAATTATTAGTTTCTACACCAATGGAGTCTCTGTAAGAATATCCATTTAAAGAGTTTAATCCAAGATTCCAGTCATTAATTGTTTTAGACAATCTTGCACCTAAAATATAAGAAGGCAAAAGAGAAGAGTAAAATTGAGTATTTGCAAACTGTATGGACTGCTGGTAATTTTCGCTATCAATTTCTTCAAAAGAAGTGGCGCTAGTTTGAGATTTACCGTACAGAAATGTAAAGTTAACATCCCCAGGAAGTTCCGCTCCATCAAGAGCAAAACCTTGAAAAGCTTGATTTCCCCATCGAACATCCTGAACAATACTACCTCTATCGTAATAATCAGAATACCTGCTCATGATGTCGTTACTCTGGGGGTCCCACGGATTTCTAACGAATAAATTATATCGATTAAAGCCTTCAAATTGTTTAAGCGTCATTCTGCTTAATTTTAACCAATGAATTCCTCCTGTCTTTACATTAAAATTTCCAAGGTCTGTTTTAAAAGAACCATATAAATTTACACCGAGATTCATTCCTCTGAAATATTCGAAATTTCCTGTTTGCAGGTTCCAAAATGTTAAATCAGTTCCGAAAGACACATTAGAATTTGGGTTAGCACTGATTCGTAAAGTTAACTCTGGCAATTGAGTTGCATCACCAATAAGAATCTCTCTTTGTGTTAATCTTAAGGTGTCACCATCTGCAATTCCACTTATATAAGGATCTACAAAAGCTCTGTTTTGAATGAAGAACCTGTATTCGCCAGAAATATTTATTTTATCAAAAACATTTGGCTTAACATCATCACCTAATCCTTGAGTAAAAGACAGTAATGGAAAAGATATAAATAAGGTTAATATTAAAAAATTCTTCAAAGTATTATTGAAATATCATTAAATTTTTCACAAATTTGTAAAAAATACACTAAGGCTAACTCAACAAATATAGTGATTAGTGTTTAATATACACTTTGAATATGCATAAAATTAACGTCTCTGCTGACTGTGTGGTATTTGGTTTTGACAATACAGACAAAAAATTAAAGGTTCTAGTTATTGAAAAAAAGGTCAATCCTTTTTCGAAAAATAATGAAGAGAAAATTCAATCTGCTCTTCCTGGTGACCTTATTCAAATAAACGAAGATATTGATCAGGCTGCTAATCGAATTTTATTTAGCCTTACCAAAATTGACAATCTTTATCTAAAACAATTCAAAACATTTGGTGATCCTAAAAGGGTGCAAGATAAAAAAGATCAAGAGTGGCTTTATAATTTCAGACCTAACCCAAACGAACGAGTAATTACGATTGGTTATGTTGCTTTAGTTAGAATGGAAGAATATAATCCTGAAGCATCATATTTTGCTGAAAATGTAAAATGGGTTAGTGTATCAGAAGTTCCTCCTTTGGCATTTGATCACAACGAGATTTTATTTGAAGCAATCGACTTTTTAAGAAAAGAAATTGACAATGAAGTTACTTCGGAATTGTTGCCAAAAAAATTCACCTTATCACAACTTCAAGAGTTGTACGAAATCATATTGGATGAAAAACTTGACAAAAGAAATTTCAGAAAACAAATTATAGGAAAAGGTATTCTAGAAAAAACAAATGAGAAACAAAAAGGAGTTTCTCACAAGCCTGCAGAATTATATAAATTCAATTAAATAAGTACTTCTGAATGATCGAATGCTAAAGAAGCTGGACCTAAAATATTCATTTTTCTATCTAACAAATCGGACACCTCGTACTTCACCTTTCCTCTAAAATCACTAAGTAATTGCTTTTCGCAATTATCAATCATTTTAGATTTATAAATCTCCAATGATTTAGAAATATTTCCGCAGAAAACTACTGCTTGAGGATTAATAATATGTATAAAATCAGATAATTTTGTTCCTAGGGTTTCAAAAGTAAATTCTAGAGTTTGTAAACAAACTGCATCTTTTTGATTCGCTCTAGTAAATATTTCTTTAACAGTTGGCAATTGCTCAGGAGTAACACCAGTAATGTTTTTCATATTCAGAGAATATGTTTTTTTAATTCCATTGGCAGAAACGATTGTCTCTAAACAACCTACAGAACCGCAATTACATTGACGACTTAAGTGATCTACTTTTGTATGGCCAAACTCTCCAGAATAACCAAACGCACCATCAAATAACTTGTTGTTAATTACTATAGCGCCACCCAAACCAGTTCCAATAGTAACCATTATAAAAGAAGGATATTTTTTACCTATTCCGAAACGGTTCTCCGCTAATGCAGCAGCATTTGCATCGTTAACAACGTAGGTGCTAATATTTAAATTTTCTTCAATAAAAGACTTAAGATTGAATGGTCGTAAATCGTTCCAAGGAAAATTAACTGGTCTAAATTCATTAGACTTAGAGTCAAAGTTTGGAGCGCCAATACCAATCGACTGAATGTCATGATTGACAGTTAATGACTTTATATTATTCAATAATGTTTCGATATAGTTATCGAAAGATGTTGCGTTTTTAGTTTTGAAACTTGCAACTTCTACAATACCATTCTCAGAGTCTACCACACCTAATTCGGTATTAGTTCCTCCTATATCAATTGCTATAACTTTCATGATTTTTCTTTTAAATAATTCAAAAGAATAGTGGCTGTTTTAAAATTGGTAGCCAAAGGAACCTGATAGACATCACAAAGTCTTAAAAGCATATTGATGTCTGGTTCGTGAGGATGTTTCCCTAAGGGATCTCTTAAAAAGATTACTGCCTCAATTTCTTTTGTTACAATTTTAGCTGCAATTTGAGCATCACCACCAAGAGGGCCAGATTCTACACTATTTACTTTCAAATCAAACTCTGAAACAATTTTAGAAGTACTTTTTGTACAAGTAATAGTAAGCTTTTTAATCGCCTCAAGATTGGCGCTAATAAACCCTCTTAATCTATCTTTTGTTCCGTCGTGTGCTATAATTGCTATGTGCATAATAACTAACTTACTCTTAATGAAGCTTGGTTTGCGGCTTCCATTCTAATTTTCCCAATTATCAATAACTCTGCTCCCGAATGATTGGTTGAAAGCGGAATGTTATTGGTATCGCAAGCATTTAATAGATTTACGATATCTTGATGATACTCTTGATCAATAGATGCATCTCTAAAAAAGAAAACCATATCAATTTCATTATTCATAATCATATTTGTGATTTGAATATATCCTCCATCGCTTCCCTTTTTAACATGTGACAAAGGGATATCTAATTTTTCTTTTTCTAAAAACTCAGCAGTTCTTCCAGTGGCAACGATTTCTCGATTAAAAAACCAAGATCTTCTCAAGTCTAAAAAAGAAAAAAGTTCTTCTTTATGTTTATTGTGAGCTATTACTACTATCTTTTTCATACTACTAGTTATTAATTTTAGCACATAAATCGATTAATCTAGACGAATAACCTATTTCGTTATCGTACCAAGAAACAAGCTTAATAAACGAACCATCTACCTTTGTAAGTTCTGCATCAATTATAGAAGACTCTTGTCTTCCAACAATGTCAATAGATACTAAAGGATCGTGACTAACCGCTAAAATTCCTTTCATTGAAGAATCAGCAGCTTCTTGCAATACTCTGTTTACTTCATCAACTGTTGTTGCTTTTTCTGTAATACAAACAAAATCTGTAATTGAGCCACAAGCTACAGGAACACGTAAAGCGATACCATCTAACTTACCATTCAATTCTGGCAATACTTTACCTACAGCAGAAGCAGCTCCTGTTTGAGTAGGGATAATAGAATTCATTGCCGAACGAGCTCTCCTTAAATCTTTATGAGGAGAATCTTGTAATCTTTGATCAGCAGTAAATGCGTGAGTAGTTGTAATATAACCAGACTTAATTGTAAAGTGATCGTTAATTACTTTAGCCATTGGGGCTAAGCAGTTAGTAGTACAAGAAGCGTTAGACAAAACGAAATCATCACTCGAAATAAGCTCATCGTTTACCCCTAGAACAATTGTTTTTGCATCCGGAGAAGGCGCAGAGATAAGCACTTTTTTAGCTCCTGCTATAACGTGTTGTAATGCTTGTTCGTTTTTAAGAAATCTTCCAGTAGATTCTAGAACCACATCCACTTCCATATCTTTCCAAGGTAAATCTTGAGGATTTGGCTGAGAGAAAACTGGCACTTCTACTCCATCAACAAGTATCGAATTCCCTTTTGTAGATATTTCATTTGCTAAAACACCGTGAGTAGAATCATACTTTAACAAATGAGCCAAAGTCTTAACATCTGTTAAGTCATTTAGCGCAACAATCTGTATGTTGTCTGTTTGTAATGCTAATCGAAAAAACCCTCTTCCAATTCTTCCAAAGCCATTTATGGCAACTTTAATTTTTTTCATTTTTATCTTGATATTATTTCGTTTAAGTAGAAAAGCGATTCATCAATTCCGTTTTTGTTATCAATTACTGTTTTCAAATCGCTTAATACAATTTCATTTTTAATTACTCCAACCATTTTATGCTTCTCTCCATCTAATAGAGCATCAATAGATGCTTTTCCTAGCTTGCTAGCTAAAATTCTATCAGAACATGAAGGAGAACCACCTCTTTGAAGGTGACCTAAAATAGTAACTTTAGTTTCGTATTCAGAATAAATGTTAGACAAGTCTTCTGCAATTTTATAGGATGGACCGTATTTATTACCTTCAGCAACTATTACGATACTAGATGTTTTATTTAACTTATTTCCCTCTTCAAGACGATTAGCCAATCCTTTGATAGTAAAGTCTTTCTCTGGAATAATCACATAACAAGCCCCAGAAGCAACGCTAGAATGAAGTGCTAAATTTCCGCTATCTCTTCCCATCACTTCCACAAAAAACAAACGATTGTGAGAACGTGCTGTGTCTCTAATTTTATCAACCGAATCTATAATTGTGTCTAATGAAGTATGAAACCCAATCGAATGATCGGATCCGTAAACATCGTTATCAATAGAGGCAGGAATACCAATAACTGGGAAATCAAATTGATCGGAAAAAATACTTGCCCCTGTTAAAGAACCATTTCCTCCAATAACAATTAAAGCGTCAATTGACAATGCTTTTAAATTTGCAAATGCCTTTTCTCGTATCTCTGGTTTATGAAAATCTAAAGATCTAGCAGACTTAAGAAGAGTTCCTCCCATTCCTAAAATTTTACTAACCGATCTTATTTCAAGTCTAATATACTCGTTTTCGATAACTCCCTGGTAGCCTCTATAAAAGCCAAAGCATTCGATATCATGAAAGATAGCAGTTCTTACCACACTCCTAATGGCAGCGTTCATTCCCGGAGAATCTCCTCCTGATGTAATTATTGCTATTCTTTTCATAATTTATTAATTAGCTATGCAAATATAAAATTAATAAGTGTTAGTTCTACACTTACCTCGATAAATACGACAAAAAACACGAAGAAAAAGAGAGAGTACTAGATTAACGTTCGTAAAAGAAAACTACGATCAAAAGCATTAACATATTATAAATAGAATCTTCGATGGGAATGTTCAAAATTCTAATTCCTAAGATTTCATCTGGATTATAAATAACTACTGGTTCTTGAGTAAAACTTCCTGTTAAAAACCCATTTACTAAAAGAAATGGAATTAAACTAACCAGATACATCCTGAAAAATTTAGACAACCAAATTGGCTTAAAAATGCCCGAGAGCAATAAAGCAAGCCCGCAAAGCAGAAAACAAACAAATGTGTATTGTTTATCAAAATTGATAAAGGCAATAGAAAACAATGTAAGAGCAAGAATATAGGATATTGCTATTTCGTTTTTAAAAGGCTTTTGATTGGGAAAAAAATAATTAAGGACCTCGTAAATAAAAATACAAGCAAAAGGAATAAAAATAAAAAAGAGCCATTCTTCGATTGGCAAATGCCAAATTTTGAGACCTAAAAAATAACGTTCGTTAAATTGCCATACTCCTAATTTAGTAAACCAAATATCCCAAGGAACAAACAATAGCATCATAGCAATAGTGGCTAGAGCTAACTTTTTCCACTTTGTATAATAACTTATTCTACTTTCAAAACTTTGAGCCAAAGGATAAGACAAAGAAAAAAGCATTAAAATTAGATACAGGTATTTAGTTTCAAATATTTCCAATTTGCAAATTTAGAATTGTGAAAAATAAAATTTGAGAAATAAATATAGCAAAACAAATTGGAGTGCTAAATTTTAGTTTGTTAGAATAAATTATCCATTGCATAAGCAAAGAAACAAGCCACCACATAACATAATTCTGAATAGGAATAATTCCGTTTTGCCAAGTCCAGAAATCAAGATGAATTGCTACTGGCTCAATAATAAAATCTAGAGCAACCATAAGAGTTGCGCTAACAATTATTAAAAGGTATTTATTTTTGGTTAGATAACTTACTATTCCGAATGTAGATACTGCTAATATAAACCAATTGACTCCTATTAAAAGCGGAACGTCTAAAAACTTAAAACCTAAAGTTGGTCCATATTTATAAATACCAAATAAAATTCCTGTTTTGACCCCAACAACCTCAACCCAGAATCCTATCATAAACAAAACAACAAATAGTTTTAAATGAGATAAAGGAAAAGATTCAGTCCACAAAAAAAGGAATAAGGTAAAAAGAAGATGAGCTGGAGTTAGAGAAACAAACAAAGGTTTAAATTCTTCAAAGGACAAACCAATGGCGCCTACTAAATGAAAAATGAAAATTGCAATTACTCCTAAACGTTTTCTTTTACTCATTAGTTAATTTATTAGACTGTCAACTATCTTAGCAGAAGATAAAGCCAAAGGAATTCCTCCTCCAGGATGAACGCTTCCGCCACAAAAATAAAGATTATTAAACTCTTTAGAGAAATTAGGATGGCGAAAAAATGCAGCCATTCTAGAATTTGAAGATGTGCCATACAAAGAGCCTTTAAAAGAGCCAGTCATAGACTCAATAAGGCGAGGCTCTAACACCTGTTCTTGCTCGATCAAAGATTCTATATCGGTATGTAATGTTTTATTGATTTTATCAATAATATTTTTCCTAGACTCCTTAATTAGTTCATCCCAATTTTGATTGTTATCTGATGGAACATTAATCATTACAAACCAATTCTCCGAACCATTGGGAGCATCACTTTTATTAAGTTTGGACGTAATATTTATATAAACCGTTGGGTCGTTAGAAATGGTTCCTTTCTGAAGGCAAGAAAATTCGTTCTGATAATCTTCAGAAAATAATATGTTGTGTAAATCGAGATTGTTAAACTCTTTTTTTATTCCCCAATAAAAAATCAAAGCGGAAGTAGACCTTTCTTGCTTTAATACTTTTTTAGCTTTTAAAGGTTGCTTTAACAAGTGCTTGTAAGCAAAATAGATATCCGTATTACAAACAATTAAATCAGAGGAATAAATCTGTTCATTAATTTTAATTCCAACAGTAGCATTTCCATTAGTTTCTATGCTATCTACTTTTTGATTAAACTTAAATTTTACACCTGTTTTTTTTGCTAGATTAAATAAAGCATCTGCTATAGAATACATTCCGTTATCAGGAAAATAAGCCCCTTTGTTAAATTCTAAATGAGGAATAATATTTAATATCGCTGGAGCTAAAAAAGGGTTTGAGCCATTATATGTAGCGAATCGATTAAATAATTGCACTATTTTTTGATCCTTAAATTGGCTTTCATTAGCAGCGTTCATGCTCTTAAAAACTCCTAAAAAGGGCAATTTAATCATAGATAGAAACACCTTAAAAGACAAAAATGTTTTGAGTTTATGCAATGATTGATTCAAAAACAGAGGAGCTGTAGTATCATAAATAAACTTGCTCTTTTTTAAATAATCAATGACTTGATTGCTTTCAACTTTGGTTTTCTTCTCAACTTCTTGTCCGAATTTTTCAATGTCGGAAAACCCATTAATAATGGTCTGGTCATCAAAAAAGTACCTACATGTTTCTTGTAACCTTTGGGACTTAAGGTAATCGTCCATATTATGGCCTGCTAAGTCAAATAATTCTTCCACCAACTCTGGCATTGTAAAAAGGGAAGGTCCAGTGTCGAAACGATAGTCTCCTAAACGCAACTCATTCATTTTACCGCCTGCATGCTTATTTGCCTCAAAGACGGTGACATCGTAGCCTTTTACAGCCAAACGAATAGCTACAGACAATCCACCTAATCCAGCTCCAATAACTATTGCTTTTTTCAACGATCTATTGCTTTATAGCGTTCGAGTGCTTCTAATCGAGATAATTTTAAATCAGTGATTTTCTTGATAGAATAATTACCTAACTCATCCATCTCATGCAACCATCGTTTGCAATAAATAAAATTAGGATCGAATTTTTTTTGTTGGGTCTCAGGGTTGAAAACTCTAAAATATGGTGCAGCATCAGATCCGGTTCCAGCAACCCACTGCCAGTTTCCGTTATTTGAAGCTAAGTCAAAATCAAGAAGTTTAGAGGCAAAATAAGCCTCTCCTAACTTCCAATCTACACCCAAGTTTTTTACAAGGAAAGAAGCCGACAACATTCTTACTCTATTGTTCATTAAACCAGTATCGAACAACTCTCTCATTCCAGCATCTACTAAAGGGAAACCTGTCTGTCCATACTTCCATTTCATGAAAAGGTTTTTATCCTTTGACCATTTTAACTTTTCGTACTTAGGCTTGAAGCATTTATCAACAACATGAGGGTTATGCCATAAAATTTGACTAAAAAAAGATCTCCAAACCAACTCCTTTAATAAAGACTCAGAATATTGAAAAGCTATTTTAGCAACCTCTCTTACGCTTAAAAAACCAAACCTTAGATGAACGGATATCTGAGTAGTTCCATCTTTTTCTATGGAGTCTCTATTTTCTTCGTATAGCTTTAGGGTTTTAACATCTAACCTTGGATCTGATAAATGAACTTCTTGATGAATAAAACCCATTTCTTCGACTGATTTAACTTGTTTTAATTTGTTTTCGCAAATTAATTTAGCTAATAAATCTTGGGACAAATATGGTGCAGTTAAAGAAACCCTAAATTTAGACATCCACTTTTTCATGTAGTGAGTGTAGACCCTGTAGGGCTGATGAGTATCGCTTAAAACTTCGTCTTTTTCAAAGATTAACTGATCCTTGAATAATTGAAAACTAACATCCGAATTGTTGCTAATATTTTTTACAGCTAAATCTCTTTTAATAGCATATGGCTCATAATCGGTATTTGCAAAAACTGCATCAATCTTATGCTTAGAAAATAATTCTGAAAAGACATCCACAGGCTCTCCATAAAATATATTTATTTTAGAGCCAAAAGCAGATAACTCTTCATTTAACTCTTGTAATCGATCAAATAATAAGGAAACTCTTCTGTCATCTTCATTAAGATTATTTAAAATCGAAGGATCAAAAATAAACACTGCTAATGCATTCTTAGAGCTGGACAAAGCCTGAAATAAACCATGGTTATCATGCAATCTTAAATCTCTCCTAAACCAAAAAACACTTAAATTATTATCCATTCATTTCTTTTTGAATTGCTAAGTCAAGAGTTGGATAAGTTGGAACAAAACCACTGTTATTAAATTTTGTCATATCCATCTTGCAACCACCCTCTAAAATTACACTTCTTTTACCGAAAATCATTTTTAACATAAAAGAAGGTATCTTAATAAGGATAGAATAAGGTGCTACTATCTTCTTAATTAACTTCATAAATTGGTATTGAGTTAATTTATGATTAGAGCCTAAATTGTAAGGGCCATATATTACTTCATTCTTTACTGCGTAGTCAATAAAAGAACTTGCATCGTCAATATGAATCCACTCTATAGGCTGTTTTCCAGATCCAAAAACCACAGCCGACCCTAACTTCATAGATAATAAAGTAGGCGCTAAAAACCCAGCCTTCTTGGTTAATAAAAGAGATATTCTTAGCTGAACAACCCTTGTGTTTAATGCAGAGAATTGTTGGGCACTTTGCTCCCAGTCTACACACATATTAGCCATCCAATCATCAGCAGGTTTATCCGTTTCTTTTTTAAGAGTGATAGGGTCATCCAATCCATAAAATCCTATTGCCGATGCAGTAACAAAAGTTTTTGGCTGAACTCCGAGCTTATTACAACTTTCGAAAAGTAAATTAGCAGCTTTAATTCTGCTATCGTACATTTTCTTTTTGTTGTCATCTGTCCATTTTTCAATGATGCTAAAACCAGCAAGATGAATAATGTGATGCACTCCTTTAAGAGCATTTTCATCTACAAAACCCTTGGAAGTATCCCAAAAGAAAGTGCTTAGACCGTCTGCATTTTTCTCTTTTGAAGTTAGAGAAACAACTTCAAATCCTTGGCTTTCAAAATTTACTTTTACTTTTTTAGCTAAGGATCCGTTAGCTCCTGTAATTAATACTTTCTCTTTCATTAAAATTCGATTAATAAGCCTATGCTAGGCAATAGTGTTCCTGATTCGTTAGGAATTTCATATAAGTTTTCTCCTTCTTGACTTTCATACACTAATTCTCCAACATCCGGATTGTTTGACACATCCGATCTTAGTTTAACTTTGTTGTTATAAATATTTTGAATGTCGATGTAAGCATTCAAACTCCAAGATTTGAAATACCATTTTTTATCTACTCTAACGTCTAAAGTATGAATATCTCCTAAACGAAGAGAGTTAACATTATTATAGTCGAGATACCCTTG
>TARA_B110000908_G_scaffold85029_1_pt1 | contig 46396 bp, 41 predicted proteins | sample TARA_B110000908 | Tara Oceans TARA_B110000908 (sample SAMEA4398067) | marine metagenome | biome: Polar Biome; feature: [DCM] deep chlorophyll maximum layer (ENVO:01000326); material: water (ENVO:00002006), including particulate matter (ENVO:01000060) such as... | depth 36 m
AAAAAAAAGCCACATCCCAAAGGGTGTGGCTTTTTAATTTATAGAATTATATAGCTTATAAATCGAACTTAATCCCTTGAGCTAAAGGAAGTTCGTCTGAGTAGTTTATTGTGTTAGTTTGTCTTCTCATGTATACTTTCCAAGCATCAGAACCTGACTCTCTACCTCCACCAGTCTCTTTTTCGCCACCAAAAGCACCACCAATCTCAGCACCCGAAGTACCAATATTAACGTTTGCAATTCCGCAGTCAGAACCAGCATAAGACAAGAATTTCTCTGCTTCTTTTAGTTCGTTAGTCATTACCGCTGAAGACAAGCCTTGAGCTACTCCGTTTTGTTGCTGGATAGCGTTTTCTATCTCACCCGAATATTTCATTAGGTATAAGATAGGAGCAAATGTTTCGTGTTGCACTATCTCATAATGGTTTTCGGCTTCAATAATCGCTGGCTTTACATAACAGCCGCTTTCATATCCTGGGCCTTGTAAAACACCACCATCAACCAATACGTTTCCGCCTTCTGCTTTTGCTTTTTCGATAGCCGCTAAGTAAATGTTTACCGAATCGTGATCAATAAGTGGTCCGATATGGTTCTTTTCGTCTAATGGGTTACCGATAGTTAACTGGCCGTAAGCCCCAACAATTGCGTCTCTTACTTTATCGTAAACCGATTCGTGAATAATAAGTCTTCTTGTAGAAGTACAACGCTGTCCGCAAGTTCCTACAGCACCAAATACCGCACCCGGAACAACAACTTTTAAATCTGCCGTTGGAGTAATAATAATAGCGTTGTTACCTCCTAACTCTAATAAAGATTTTCCGAAACGCTGAGCAACAGTAGCGCCAACAATTCGTCCCATTCTGGTAGAACCAGTAGCAGAAACTAAAGGAATACGAGTATCGGTAGTCATCATTTCACCAACTTTATAGTCTCCGTTAATAATACAAGAGATTCCTTCTGGTAAATTGTTTTCTTTTAAAATATCGGCAATAATGTTTTGGCAAGCTACGGAGCATAAAGGTGCTTTTTCAGAACCTTTCCAAACACATACATCGCCACAAATCCAAGCCAATGCAGTATTCCAAGCCCAAACAGCAACAGGGAAGTTAAATGCAGAGATTATTCCAACTACACCTATTGGGTGCCATTGCTCTCTCATTACGTGACCAGGACGTTCAGAAGGAATAGTTTGTCCGTTTAATTGTCTTGATAGTCCTACCGCAAAATCGCAGATATCAATCATTTCCTGAACCTCTCCGTAACCTTCTTGTAATGATTTACCCATCTCGTAAGAAACCAATTTACCAAGTGGCTCTTTCAAGTCTCTTAGTTTGTTTCCGAACTGACGAACAATCTCCCCTCTTTGTGGAGCAGGAATGTCTCTAAAAGTTTTAAAAGCTTCGGTTGCCGTAGCCATTACCTTTTGGTAATCTTCTTTAGTAGTAGCTTTTACTTTACCGATTAACTTACCGTCAACAGGCGAGTAACTTTCGAGAAGTTCTCCGTTAGAAAAATTATTAGAACCCGTAGAAGTTCCCAGGTTTACATCTTGTAAGCCTAAGTCTTTTAAGGCTTGATCAATTCCAAAATTTTGAGACATTTGTTTAAGATTTAAGTTCGTTTATTGTTAAGATAAAAGTTTAAAAATATCGTTTCCGTTTGCATAAAGCACCAGACCCATTAATAAAATGATACCGATTGTTTGGGCAACTTCCATTACTTTTTCGTGAGGTTTTCTGCCAGTAATTACTTCGTAAAGTAAAAACATAACGTGGCCACCATCTAAAGCAGGAATAGGTAATAAGTTAAGCACCGCTAACATAATAGAAAGCAAAGCTGTTATTTCCCAAAAGCTTTGCCAGTGCCATTGGTTAGGAAATATTCCTCCAATACTTATAAAACCTCCAACCGAATCAGGCGATTTTTTAATCAACCTAAATTGTTTGAAGTAGTTATTTATTTCAGATTTAGTTTTTGCAATTGCCGCAGGAAAAGCAGACAAAAGAGTGTATTTTTCTTCTTCTAATTGGAACTGACTAGCAAAAGGCATTAGGGTAACGCCCAATCTTTCGCTCTCTAGTAAAAAGTTTAATTCTACCTCTTCTTGGTCTCTTTCCAGAACAAGCTTAACAGAGTCTCCTACTAAGGTAGGAACATAGTCCATTACGTTGCCAGCATAAAACATGTCTTTGTCGTTTATGCGTACAATTTTATCTCCTTCTATGGCTCCGTATTGTTGGGCAACAGAACTGTCGGAAAAGCCTGCAATTACGAAAGGAAGATTAGGGCTAAACAAACGATTTTTGTCTAGCATTGCTAGTTTTACTTCTTCTGTAAATGGGATGTCCACTTTATTTCCTTCTCTTATAACGGTAACTACATTAGCGTCATTAAGGATTAGCTTTTCTATTACTTCTTTATGAAGGGCTCCATTGGAATGGGCAAATTTTTCTAACTCAACACCATCAACAGAATAGAGCATATCTCCGTTTTGGAAACCCGCAACTACTCCAAGAGAATCACAATAAACTCCGGCTTCTGCATTTTGAGCAGGCAAGAATTTTTCGCCATAAGCAAATAGAGTAAACAGATAAATTACGAAAGCTAAAATTACGTTTACCGTAACCCCACCAAGCATAATAATTAGTCGTTGCCACGCTGGCTTCGATCTAAATTCCCAAGGTTGAGGAGGTAGAGCCATTTGCTCTTTGTCCATCGACTCGTCTATCATTCCGGCAATCTTTACATAGCCACCTAATGGTAACCATCCGATTCCGTATTCGGTATCTCCAATTTTTGTTTTAAAAACAGAAAACCAAGGATCGAAAAACAAATAAAATTTTTCAACTTTAGTTTTAAATAATTTTGCTGGTATAAAGTGGCCTAGTTCGTGTAAAACAACTAATATGGATAAACTTAGTAGTAGTTGAGCGCCTTTTATTATAATAACGGGTATTTCCATGTATTTTTATTTTATTAATTGTTGAGCTAATTGACGAGCTTCATGGTCAGAGCTAACAAAATCATCGTAATTCGGATTGGGCACAAAAGTAGCTTTTTCTAAACAATTTTGCACCACATCTGACATTTGTAAGAAGCCAACCTTATCTTTTAAGAATGCGTCTACAACCACCTCATTTGCAGCGTTTAGCACACAAGCACTGTTGCCTCCTTTTTCCATAGCATGGTATGCTAACGATAAGTTTCTAAAAGTATTACTATCTGCTTTTTCAAAAGTAAGCGATGGGTAATCCATAAAATTAAAGCGCTCAAAAGTGTTTTGTATTCTATGTGGGTAGGCAAGAGCGTATTGTATTGGAAGCTTCATATCTGGCACTCCCATTTGAGCCTTCATAGATCCGTCTTCAAACTGAACGATCGAATGAACAATCGATTGAGGATGAACGATAACGTCTATTTGTTCTGGTTTTAAATCGAACAACCACTTTGCTTCAATAACCTCCAACCCTTTATTCATTAAAGAAGCAGAGTCGATAGTAATTTTAGCGCCCATTTCCCAGTTTGGGTGTTTCAAGGCTTGTTCTTTAGTTACGTTTGCTAGCTTTTCAGCGGTCCAACCTCTAAAAGGTCCGCCCGATGCCGTCAAATAAATTTTCTCAATAGGGTTTTGATATTCCCCTACTAAACACTGAAAAATAGCAGAATGTTCCGAATCAACAGGCAAGATATTTACTCCGTATTGTTTGCACAAATTGGTAATTAAAGAACCCGCTACCACCAAGGTTTCTTTATTGGCCAAGGCAATCTGCTTTTTGTTTTTAATGGCGTTAATGGTAGGCTTAAGCCCAGAATAACCAACCAAAGCGGTTAGTACTAAATCAATAGTATCCATTTCTACTACTTGCGCTAAAGCTTCCTTTCCGGCATACACCTTAATCTGATGAGGCTCTAAAGCATCCTGAACTTCTTTAAACTTGCTTTCGTCTACAATAACCACACAGTTTGGCTTAAACTCGATCGATTGTTTGATCAGAAGATCACTATTTCTATTAGCAGTAAGCGCTTCGACTTCAAATAATTCTGGGTGACTTTTAATAACGTCTAAAGCCTGGGTTCCGATAGAACCTGTAGAACCTAATATTGCAATTCTTTTTTTCTTATTTGTCATATGCTTGTTGAGTTAAAAGGTCGGCGATCTTTCTGTCGTTTGCTAATCTAGGCACTTTATTCTGACCACCTAGTTTGCCAACCGATTTCATATACGATCTAAAACCACTCTTTTTTATTGGATTAACAACCAATGGTTGCAATACATTACCTTCGATTAAATCGTTGTAATAGCTGTTTTGTATTCTCATTTCCTGATCCAGTAAAGCAGAAAATTTCTTTATGTTTTGGGGCAATTCTTCAAATTCTATTAGCCATTCGTGATAAGGAAGCCCTTTTACGGGACTAATTTGAGGGGCAACATGAAATTCGTTTACACCCATTTCCATTGTAGCAACGCATTTTTTCATTGCTTCTTCTACCTCTTTAGCAATAACGTGTTCGCCAAAGGCTGAGGTGAAATGTTTTATACGTCCGCTAACTACAATTTTATAAGGGTCTCTAGAAACAAAACGAACGGTATCACCAATGCTGTAACCCCAAAGGCCAGCGTTGGTGTTTAAAATAAGTGCGTAGTCGACTCCCATTTCTATCTCTTCAAGGCTAAGTCTTGGCGGATTTTGGTCAAAATAATTTTGTGCCGGAATAAATTCGTAAAAAATACCATGGTCAACGCACAACAACAATCCCTTGTCGTTTTGTTTGTTCTGATAAGCGATAAAACCTTCGGAAGCAGGATAAGTTTCTATGCTCGGAACGTGCTTTCCGATCAAGTCCAAAAAGCGTTTTTTGTAAGGCTCGAAGTTAACTCCTCCGTAAATAAACAGACTAAAATTAGGAAACACCTGTGCAATAGATTGATTGCGAATAGAGTTTATTTTTTCGAAATACATCTGAACCCATGGTGGAATACCACTAATTATTCCCATGTCTTCATCTATCGTTTCCGCTACAATTTTATCTACTTTTTTCTCCCAATCTTCCATACAGTTGGTTTCGTAGGAAGGCAGATTGTTAGATTTTAAATACCAAGGCAAATGGTGAGCTACAATTCCGGATAGTCTGCCAATCGGAGATTTTTTACTAAAATCGAGAACAGGGCTTCCTTGGATAAACATGTTTTTCCCCTTTAAAAATTCTGTTTTTCCTGATTCGTGGATATAACTAAGAATAGCGTCTTTAGCACATTTTAAGTGAAAGGGCATCGACTCTTTAGAAATGGGAATGTATTTTTCTCCAGAAGTTGTTCCAGAGGTTTTGCAAAAGTAAAGGGGTTTTCCTGGCCAAAGAATATTTTCCTGACCTTCTAATGTCTTTTCTACATAAGGCTTTAGATCTTCGTAATCTACAATAGGAACTAAGCGTTTATAATCTTGGTAGGTTTTTATGTTTTTAAAATGATGGTCTATGCCAAATTGAGTGTTCTTGGCTTTCTTGACCAAACCTTCCAAAAGCTTGTTTTGAGCTATAATGGGGTTTTTAATCCAGAAATTATTTTTTTTATGCACTCTATTTGAGTACAACACAATAAGGTTAGCAATTATACCCATTAAAATAAAATATATTGTTCTGGGTTAATAGCTTCTCCCTTATACCAAAGTTCGAAATGTAAATGGGGTCCGCTAGACCATTTGCCCGAATTGCCAATAATTGCGATAGGGTCTCCTGCCCCGACGTTATCGCCTTCTTTTTTAAGCAAGACAGAATTATGTTTGTAAATAGAAACAAGATTGTTTTTATGCATTACAGCAACAACGTTTCCTGTTTCGGCAGTCCAGTTAGCAAATATCACCACCCCATCTAGAGTAGATTTTATAAGCTCATTTTCTTTAGAAACAACATCTATTCCGTAATGGCTTTGTTCTTTGTCAAACTTTTCGATTACAATTCCTTCAATAGGTTTGAAAAACAAGACTTCATATATTTCGTTGGCTTCTTTTTTATTGTTAGAAAAGATGTTGAATTTTTCTTCGGTTTCTATCTGAACTCTTAATAGAGAATCTTCCAAGTTTTTTTCAAAAACAATATCTTGTCTGATGTCATTATCAGAAATACTATCTAAAAGCGCTTTTTGTACCGGCAAGCCAACTACGATGTTTTTTATATTGGCAAGATATTTTTGGTTTTGCTCTAAGTCTAATATTAAAGAGTCTGACATCTGGTTTAGCTCCAGAACTTTTTTTCTTATATCAGAACTAGTGTATCCAGGGATGTACTCTCTTATAGGAGTAAAGGAAATAACGGCGCTAGTTCCTCCAATTAAAATTATAATTGAGGATAGCACAAAAATAAAAACACTAATCCTAGAAGCTTTGAACGTTAACCTTTCTTCAAAGTTTTCACTATTTAGGATTACCAAGCGATACTTCGCTTTCCATTTTTTCCAAAAATTTCTTTTTTCTTTGTGACTCATAATGCTAGGCAAATATCCAAAATTTTATGTCAACCTCTTTTTTTCTTTTTGTTTAATAAAATAAAATAATTTTGCAGCTACAAAGTTATCGTTAAGATGTTAAACAAACATATATCTAATTTATTAATTGTTATAGGGCTCGTTTCTATCGTAGTACTGCCTTCTTGCTCTACAAGAAAAAGCACTTTTTTTACCCGAACATACCACCATACTACTACAAAGTATAATTGGTATTTTAACGGAAATGAAAGCTATAAGGCTGGTGTTAAGAAATTAGAAAAGTCAAAAAAAGAAGATTTTAATCAAATATTGCCCATTTTTATTCTGCCTTCTCAAAACGAAGTTCAGTCTGTTTCTTCTTCAATGGATAGAGCCATTAAAAAGGGGGCTTCTGCTATTGCAAAACATTCTATACTAATTAAGGGTGTCGAGCACAATAAAACCATAGACGAAACCTATTTGTTAATAGGGAATGCTTATTTGTATAAACGCGACTACCTAAAAGCTATTGAGGCTTTTAGTTTTACCGCAAAACAATTCGAAGGCTTAACAACTGCTTTTCAGGCCAGCATTAATTTGGCAAGAGCCTATGTTCTTAACAAAGATTTTGCTTCTGCAGAATTGGTTTTCGACCGATTACTTAGCGATGAGAACTTCCCAATGTCACTTAACAAAGACTTGTCTTTGGTTTATGCCGACTACTATTTTCACAAAGGAGAGCTAAGCCTTTGTATTGAAGAGCTTAAAGCTGCTTTGTCTGAGGCAAGTAAGAAGAATGAAAAAATAAGATACTCTTATATTCTTGCTCAACTTTACTATGAGCTCGAAAATTATGGCGAGGCTAGCAAATACTTTAAATCAGTTATTAAAAAAGGCCCTTCTTATGAGTTTGAATTTAACGCTAAAATTAATCTTGCTAGGTCTTATGACGTAGCCCAAGGCAATAACCAAGAAATTGAGTCGGAGCTCAATAAAATGATAAAAGACAAAAAGAACAAGGAGTATCTTGATGTTATTTATTTCGGTTTAGCGGAACTTAAGTCTAGACAAAACCAAACCAAAGAAGCTATTGGCTTTTACAAACTTTCTGTTTCTAAAAGCGTTGACAATGATGCTCAAAAAGCACTATCGAGTCTAATTTTAGGAGAAATTTTTTACGAAGACCAGCTTTATAGACCCGCACAGTCTTATTATGATACCGCGGTTGCCTACATGGATGTAGAATCTCCAAAGTTTAAAAGCGTACAAAAAAGACAAACTACATTAAGCTTATTGATTGAAAATTTGAATGTTATTTCTGATCAAGATAGTTTGCAAAAGATTGCTGGAATGTCTGAAAGCCAGAGAAATAATTTTATTGATGGCCTAATATCTAAACTAAAAGAAGAAGAAAGGCTTGAAAAACAGCAAGCTCAATCGGATAAAAATGAAAGCGCCTTTCTGAACGGCAACCAAAACAATAGAGGAAGCAATCGCCTAAACCAATCTAGAGGTGGTGTTTGGTATTTTTATAATCCAACTACTTTAAGTTTTGGCTTTTCAGAGTTTGGCAGAAAATGGGGTAGAAGAAAACTGGAAGACAACTGGAGAAGGTCAAACAAAAAAAGTTTTGGAATAGAAGAAGCAGAAACGGAAGAAGACTTAGAAGATGAGTTTGACCCTACAAGTAGAGACTCTTACATTGCCAAGCTTCCCCTTTCAGTAGAGCAGTTAAAGCTGTCTAATCAGAAAATAATAGAAGCGTATTATAATGCGGCTATCATTTACAAAGAAGACCTTGAGGACCTCGGGCTTTCCTTAAAAACGTTTGAAGAGCTAAATCAACGCTTTCCTAAAAACGACAACCAAGTGAAGGTTCTTTATTTTTTATATCGCCTTAACTTATCTTTAGAAAACGAAGACGAGGCTGCTAAGCACAAAAAAATGTTGCTTAAACTATTCCCTCAAAGCGACTATGCTAAAATTATAAGCGATAGCACCTATTTGGAAACCCTGCAAAATGCCAAGCCTACTATTGATGTTTTGTACGAAAAGGCTTATAAGAAATACCTAAGCGGTAAATATAAGGCTACTGTTTCTGATTGCGAATTAGCTAACAAAAACCATAAAGGAAACCTATTGACTCCACGCTTTGACCTGCTTCATGCTCTAGCTAGCGGATATATAGATGGTAAAAACAAAATGGTTGTTCTGCTACAAAAAGTAATAGAAACGCACCAAGGTCACGAGGTTGCAGTTTCTGCTCAAGAGATATTAGATCAACTGAATGAGGAAGAATCTTCGACGAGCAACAGCTCTAGCGAATCCAAAGAAGACCAAAAGTATACTTACGAGCCTAAAAGCGCCCATTATTTTATTTTGATTTTTAAAGAATTCGATTTGGAGCAAAATATAGCTAAGGCCACTCTTTCTGACTACCATAGTCAGTTTTATAGCTTAGACAAGTTAAATATTAGCGCCTTGTTGCTAGACAAAGAAACCAATATGTTGTCGGTTAGGGAGTTTGAAAACGCAAATAAAGCAATGAATTATTACAACGCTTTTCAGCTTGGAGATGCTAGGGGACCTTTTGGTGACAACTATCAGTCGTTTGTTATTTCTCAGTCCAATTTCCCTATATTTTACCAATCAAAAGAGATAGAAGAGTATTTGCTAAAATTCAAAGAGTTTTATCAAAGCCAACAATAGTTAGCAGAAATAATTAACTTTGTATAAAGTAATAAGAATATGTTCAACAATAAAACAATCACAATGGCTCGACCAAACGAAAATAACGGAGTAGTAAATCACATCGGAGTAGGAACTACAATTACTGGTGAAATAACTTCTTCAGGAGACATCCGAATAGATGGAGCTTTAAAAGGTTCTATTAATACAAAAGGAAAGGTGGTCGTAGGAACAACAGGTATGGTTGAAGGCGATGTCGTTTGTCAGAATGCTGACATTTCTGGAGAATTAAAAGCATCTATTTCTGTTTCAGAATTACTTTCTTTAAAGTCTACCGCTAAACTTCATGGCGACATCCTAACAAACAAACTTGCTATAGAGCCAGGCGCATCTTTTACAGGTTCTTGTAGTATGGGTGCTGTTATTAAAGACATTAATCAAGTTGAACAAAAAGAAAAGCAAGAAAAAACAGCCTAATCGCTTCATTGCTCTAAGCATGTTGGCTTCTCAGATGGGAATTACTATCTATTTGGGAGCTTACTTTGGTAAGCGACTGGACCAAAATTACCTAAACGAAAAACCTTGGTTTACTATTATAGGAATTCTTTCGGCTTTGGTTCTTTCTTTACTTTCTCTAATTAAACAACTCAACCGACTAAATAAAGATGATTAAAGAATTTATAACTTTTAAGTTGAGGTTATTTCTATTTTTATTAGCGGCTTATTTCATTCATTCCTTTCTTATAAAAAACCAAATTGATCCTGTTTTAAATAAAATGCTTAATGTGTCTTATTTGGGAAACCTTATTATTACAGCGGCTGTTTTTTTTGTACTTACTTTTTTGAAAGAAAAACAAGCTAAAAACCTTGGCTTCATTTTTTTATTTACCAGCCTTTTTAAGTTTGCATTTTTTTATTTTTTATTGGAACCCACTTTTCAGGCCGACGGCCAAACTTCTAGGTTAGAATTCTTTCTATTTTTTGTTCCTTATTCCTTGTCTTTAATCATAGAGGTGACGGCTTTAGTCAAAACACTAAACAAGTCACATTAATGTTCAACAATTTTGTGTTAAAAAAGTCCTCTATTTTATTTTTAGAATAAATAGAAATACTTAGTTTTGCAGCGAATTCTATAAACACGGCATTTTTGCGAATGATGAAGGCAAAACTTAACATAATAGCAACTCTTTTAGTACTCTTCAGTACTACGGCTTTTGCTCTAGAGCATCCTGACGACCATAGCCACGACCATGGTGAAGGCCAAACTATGGATCTAAAGACAGAAATAAAACAAACCATTAAGCATCACTTAAAAGATGCTCATTACTTTGAGTTGTATCATGGGCTTGCCATGCCACTTCCGGTGATAATATGGGATAACGGCATTCATTTGTTTATGTCGTCTTCTTTTGATCATGGTCACGCCTTAGCTAATAGCAAAGGCAATTACTACAACCTTGATCACGGTAAAATTTACAAAACAGATAGCGAAGGACACGTTTTAGACAATCAAAGCATCATAGACTTTTCGATTACTAAAAACGTATTAGTAATTATTCTAATGTGCGCTTTCTTGCTTATCTCTTTTAGCAAGCTTGCAAGGTCTTACAAAAAAGGCCCTATCCCTACAGGATTTGGTCGTATACTAGAACCACTAGTTTTGTTTGTAAGAGACGATATTGCTATTCCTAATATTGGAGAAAAGCACTACAAAAAATATATGAGCTACCTACTAACGGTATTTTTCTTTATCTGGTTTCTGAACCTTTCTGGAATGATGCCACTTGGGATAAACGTTACAGGAAGCATTGTAGTTACGTTTAGCTTGGCTTTAATCACTTATTTTATCACACAATTTACTGCCAACAAAAATTATTGGGGACACATTTTCTGGATGCCAGGAGTGCCTGTTCCTATGAAAATTATTTTATTACCAATTGAGTTATTAGGAACAATCATTAAGCCATTTTCATTGATGATTCGTCTCTATGCAAACATTACTGCGGGTCACGTAGTATTGATGTCTCTTATTGGTTTAATTTATGCAGCACAACATTGGTTAGCAAACGGAGCATTTTTCGGACTAACCTTGTTTTTAGGAGTAATTGAACTACTTGTAGCGTTTCTACAAGCTTATATATTCACCATGTTAACTGCCTTATATTTTGGTTCGGCAGTAGAAGAACATGATGATCATTAATTTTTTTAACTGAGTATTAACTTTAATTTTTAACTATTATGGATGCTGAAACTTTTGCAATGATTGGTAAAGGACTAATCGTAATCGGTGCAGGTTTAGGAATTGGTAAGATCGGTGGCTCTGCCATGGACGCAATTGCAAGACAACCTGAAGCGACTGCTAAAATTCAGACAGCAATGATTATTGCTGCTGCATTAATTGAAGGTATTGGATTTGCGGCTTTATTCGCATAACCAAAACATTTAAATCAAGACTGTAAGGGTTGCTTACAGTCTTGATTTTTACAACAGTTAAAACAAAAAAATACAATCAAAAATGGAAGAATTATTTAAAGACTTTTCGATAGGATTATTTGTTTGGCAAACAGTATTGTTTATCACTCTTATTTTCTTACTTAAAAAATACGCTTGGGGCCCTATATTATCTTCTATTGAAGATAGAGAGCAGGGGATTAAAGATGCTTTAGATTCCGCACAAAGCGCAAGAGAAGAAATGCAGGCTTTAAGTGCTGACAACCAAAAAGTACTTCAGGAAGCGAAAGTGGAAAGAGATACTATTTTGAAGGAAGCTAGAGAAATGAAAGAAAGCATCATTAATGATGCTAGATCTGCAGCTTCTGTAGAGGCTGACAAAGTAATTGAGTCTGCTAGAGAGCAAATTCAAAACGAAAAAATGGCGGCGATTACGGATCTTAAAAACCAGGTAGCTTCCCTTTCTATTGATATTGCAGAAAAAGTATTAAAAAGCGAATTGTCGGACCAACAAAAACAAAAAGATTTTGTTGCGGCAGCTTTAAAAGATGCTGATTTAAACTAATATGGCTAACACTAGAGCAACATTAAGATACGCTAAGTCACTTTTCGAATTGGCTAAAGAGCAAAATGTATTAGAAGCTTGCAAGGCGGACATGGAAACGATCATGTCTACTTGTTCTGCATCTCATGAGCTTTCTTTATTATTAAAAAGCCCAGTTATCAAAACAGACAAAAAGCTTTCTATACTTTCGGAAGTATTCACAAGCTTGTCTCCTTTATCTAATGCTTTTGTAGAATTAATTACTAAGAAGAAAAGAGAGCCTTTATTAGTTCAAATCGCGCAACAATTTATGTCGGTTTATAAAACTAGTTTAGGAATAGAAACGGCTATTATTACTACCGCTCAACCTTTAGATGACCAGCTTAGAACTCAGGTTTTAGAATTTATAAAAAAGCAAGGGATACAGAAAGTAGAGCTTAGTGAAAAAGTAAACGAAAATTTAATTGGAGGTGCCATTGTTCGTATTGGCGACCGTCAACTAGACGCTAGTGTATTGCGTCAGATAAACGATTTAAAACAATCATTTAATAAAAACCTTTACATAAAGGACTTTTAATAAACAAACGTTATGGCAGAAGTAAAACCAGCTGAAGTATCAGCAATTTTAAGACAACAATTGGCAGGATTTAAATCCGAGTCAGAACTTCAAGAAGTAGGTACTGTATTGCAGGTCGGTGACGGTATTGCAAGAATCTACGGACTAACTAATGTTCAGTCTGGTGAATTGATTGAGTTCGAAAACGGACTACAAGCAATCGTTCTTAACTTAGAGGAGGACAATGTTGGAGCTGTATTATTAGGACCTTCTAAAGGAATTAAAGAAGGTGATGTAGTAAAGAGAACTAACCGAATTGCTTCTATTAATGTAGGAGAAGGAATGTTAGGTCGTGTAGTAGATACTTTAGGAAACCCTATTGACGGAAAAGGACCTATTGCTGGCGAAACTTTCGAAATGCCAATTGAAAGAAAAGCTCCTGGTGTTATATACAGACAACCAGTAAACGAACCTTTACAAACAGGTATCAAAGCGATTGACGCGATGATTCCAGTAGGAAGAGGTCAAAGAGAATTAATTATTGGTGACAGACAGACTGGTAAAACAGCCGTTGCTATCGATACTATTATAAACCAAAAAGAATTTTACGATAAAGGCGAACCAGTTTTCTGTATCTACGTTGCTGTAGGTCAGAAAGGATCAACGGTTGCATCTATTGCTAAAACATTAGAAGAGGCCGGAGCATTAGACTATACAGTTATTGTAGCTTCTAACGCATCTGACCCTGCTCCAATGCAGTTTTACGCTCCATTAGCTGGTGCTGCAATTGGCGAATTCTTTAGAGATACAGGTCGTCCTGCTCTTATCGTATTTGATGACTTATCTAAACAAGCGGTTGCTTATCGTGAGGTTTCTCTTCTTTTAAGAAGACCTCCAGGTAGAGAGGCTTACCCAGGAGATGTATTTTATCTTCACTCTCGTTTATTAGAGCGTGCAGCAAAAGTAATTAACGATGATGCCATTGCTGCTCAGATGAATGACCTTCCTGCTTCTTTAAAAGACAAAGTAAAAGGTGGCGGTTCTTTAACAGCTCTTCCAATTATTGAAACACAAGCAGGTGATGTATCTGCTTACATTCCTACCAACGTAATTTCTATTACTGACGGACAAATATTCTTAGATGGTGATTTATTCAACTCTGGTGTTCGTCCTGCAATTAATGTAGGTATTTCGGTATCCCGCGTAGGAGGTTCTGCACAAATTAAGTCGATGAAGAAAATTTCGGGTACTTTAAAGCTCGATCAGGCACAATACCGTGAGCTTGAAGCATTTGCTAAATTCGGGTCTGACTTAGATGCTGCTACTAAAGCAGTAATTGATAAAGGACAAAGAAATGTTGAAATATTAAAACAAGGTCAGTATTCTCCTTTAAGAGTAGAAGAGCAAGCTGCTATTATTTTCTGTGGAACAAACGGATTATTAATGGATGTTCCTACTAACAAAATTAAAGAGTTTGAAACCGAATTCATAGCTTTCTTACACCACAAACACCAAGGTGTATTGGATGCTTTAGGTGCAGGAAAATTAACCAAAGAAATTACAGACACTTTAAGAGCTGTAACTTCTGACCTTTCTAAAAAATACAGCGCTTAATTATGGCTAATTTAAAAGACATACGTGCACGAATTACTTCTGTTGGTTCTACCATGCAGATTACTAGTGCAATGAAAATGGTGTCTGCTGCCAAATTAAAAAGAGCGCAGGACGCGATTACCCAAATGCGACCTTATGCTAACAAGCTGAGAGAGCTATTGGTAAACCTTAGTTCGACTCTTGAAGGTTCGGAAGGCGGACAGTTTTCCGATGCAAGAGACACAAAAAACGTATTGTTTGTAGTAGTTACATCCAATAGAGGTTTGTGCGGTGCATTCAACTCTAACATTATTAAGAAAGCAGTTGCTGAAAGTAAAAACTTTGAGTCGGTTAGTTTCTTGACTATCGGAAAAAAAGGAAGTGAATTTTTTGCTAAAAACGGCTATAATGTTGCTTCTTCTCATGACCAATTGTTTAACGATCTTACTTTCGAAAACACATCGTTAATTGCTGAGTCTATTATGGATCAGTATGTTAGTGGTAAATACGACAAAGTAGTTTTGGTTTACAATCAGTTTAAAAACGCAGCTTCTCAGTTGATAATGGCAGAAAGCTTTTTGCCAGTAGAAACTCCAAGCGATGAATCTGCTTCTATAGGTGATTATATTTTTGAACCATCTAAGGAAGAAATTGTTATAGATTTAATTCCTAAGTCGTTAAAAATTCAGCTTTTTAAAGCGGTCTTAGACTCTTACGCTTCGGAGCATGGAGCTAGGATGACTGCAATGCACAAAGCTACAGACAACGCTGGAGAATTAAGAAAGGAGCTAAAATTGACTTATAACAAAGCAAGACAAGCAGCTATTACAAACGAGATATTAGAGATCGTAGGTGGTGCGGAAGCCCTAAACGGATAATTTTTATATAAAACAACTATCTTAGAGCCTGGTTTTTAACCAGGCTTTTTTTGTGGGTACGTAAGAACATTTAGTCTGTCTTACTTCAATTAGCTTTTTATTACTAAATTTGAATAATTCTTAAAAAACACATTTATTATGAAAACAAATTTAATTTTTTGCCTAAGCTTTATTTTAATTCCCTTTATTGGCTTTGCTCAGTATTCTATTGACGATCATTATATAGAGTTTACTGATGCTAGCTCTGTTGATGATTTTTATGCTAACACTTTTTTTAATGCTGATCAGGCGCTAACAGTTGAGTGGATTATCATTAAAGACTCAATGCCTTCTGAATGGGAGTTCTCTAACTGCTTTCCTTCTTGTTTTGCGCCAGGCATAATGTCTGGAACAGGATCGTTTGAGGCAAGTAGCCAACAATACCTAAACTGTCATTTTTACCCAAACAATGTTGCGGGTGAAGGCCTTGTTAAAATGGAAATCACAATTAATAGTTCTATTGTTGATACCGTAACCTGGAGAGGGACTGCTAGTGATGTAACCGATATTAGTCAGTGGTATAATAATGGATCCAATCCTGTTGTAGCTGTATATAATTTATTCGGTCAGAAAATTGACAAAATCGAACCTAACCAAATACATATTTTACAATACCAAGATGGTACTATTCGTAAATCATTAAACGTTAGATAATTATGAAATTATTTTTTAGTAGCGGTTTTGCCACAGCTTTTCTTTTCATCTCTTCGCTAGGCTTCGCTCAAAATCAAATTAACCTAGACCTTAATCATTCTTTTAATGATCAAGCATTCGTATACGGACAAACATATACATCTAGTCAAGGAAAATCCTTGGAATTTTCTAGAGTAAGGTATTATTTATCTTCTCTTGAAATTGTTCATGATGGCGGCCAGCTTACTGTTTTAGATGAAGTATATGTTTTATCACATGCTAATATTTCTTCTTATGACTTAGGAAGCTATAATATTGATGTGGTTGAGAAATTACGCTTTGATGTTGGTGTTGACTATGATGCCAACCATGGTAATAGCAACGCTTTTTTGCCTTCGCATCCTCTTGGCCCTCAAGCTCCTTTAATGGATTGGGGATGGCCATCAGGCTACTTCTTTTTTGATTTGAACGGTGCAATTGATGACAATGAAGATGGAGAGCCAAATAGCAACTTCGAATTTAGAGGATTTGGAGACGACCTTTTAACAGCTGTTGAGCTTAATTTCAATAGTGCGGCTAACTCCGGTCAGATAGACTTATCTGTACAAGTATTTTTGGATAGATGGATTGGACTTCTTGATTTAGATGTAATAGGAATTAACCACGGAAATACTCAAGCACATAATGCATACATGCAAAATACAACATCGAATAATGTTTTTGTAACAGGAATTGCAGCCTCTGCATCTTCCCTACAAACACCATCTTACATTCATGTTGATTACAGCATGTCATACGCACCAGTACTTAGCTATAAGCTAGCAGACAAACAGACTTATTCTATTTCTGTTTATGATATGTCTGGTCGTGTTGTTTATCAAGACAAAAACCTAAATCATGAAGGAAATTATTTCATTCTCAAAGAATTAAATAGTGGAACCTATATTGCTAAATTTGATGGGTTGACCAACTCTCAGAGCAAACGATTTGTGGTAACTAAATGAGGATAGCATTACTTTTAATATACATTTTTATAGGGGTCTTTTCAGACCCCTATTCTTTGTTTATACCTAAAGGTTTTCCTACCCCATTCATTCCAGAAGACAACCAATTATCCGATTCTAGGGTTGCGTTAGGAAAGAAATTGTTTTTCGATAATATGATGTCGCGTGACTCTTCACTTTCTTGCGCTAGCTGCCACCAGCCCCAATTTGCTTTTAGCGATGGAAGACAAAAAAGCGTTGGCATTAAAGGGAGACAAGTAAGTAGAAACGCTCCGACTCTTACTAATGTAGCTTATCAACCTTATTTCTTGCTCGATGGACTAAACCCTAGTCTAGAAACACAAGTTAAAATTCCTATTCATGAGCACAACGAATTTGATTTTCATATTCTTCTTATTGCCGAGCGTATGAAACAAGATTCTCTTTATGTTTCGCTAAGTAAGGATGCTTACAATAGCGAACCAAGTCCTCAAGTAATAGCCTATGCTATCGCTTGTTACGAACGAACTCTAATTAGTGGTAATTCACCTTACGATCAATATTTTTACCAAGGAAACAAGACTGCTTTAAACGATTCCGAAATTAGAGGAATGAATTTGTTTTTTGACGATCTGTATTGTGCCTCTTGCCATGGAGGGTTTAATTTTAGCGATAGCCGCTTAACCAACAACGGACTATACACCAACTATACTGATCAAGGTCGAGCAAGGCTTACAAAAAAAACCGAAGACCAAGCCATTTTTAAAACACCTACGCTTAGAAACATTGGCTTTAGCGCTCCATATATGCACGATGGTTCTTTTGAGAGCTTAGAGCAGGTTATTGACCATTACAGCAGTGGCGCTAAAGGACATTTTAACCAAGATCCACTCATTCAACCATTCGATATCAGTCAAGATCAAAAACAAGACCTTATTGCTTTTCTAATCGCTTTGAATGATTCTTCTTTTGTAAAAAACGCTATAAAGGAACAATAGAAACCGGTCGAACTTTCTTTCTTTTATGATGGACGTCTCTTTTTATAGAACCGTTCTGCCCTGTTGCTCCTATTTTAATAAAATAACCATAATCATTATTTGGATTTCCGACATTATTAAGTAACCAGTACTCATCACCCACATTTATTTTTTTCTTATCCATTATATGTAAAATAGAATTTACGACTGTTAAGTTTGATTCCATAGCAAGAGCCATATCTATTGTTGGCAACATCCATTGTTGGCTACTACACCCACCTGCATTATAATTAATAGCTACTGGTCCTGTAAAAGGTGCCCGAGCTGCACTCTGAAATGCTACACCACTAAAAAATGAAACCTGATCATTTGGGTTTGAAATGTCAAGATTTGAAGGAAACGCCCAAGAGTTAAATTCATTTGATTGTTGAATAAATTCGTATTCGTCTACTGCAACTATTACTGCAGTATCGTTAGTAGTATTAATGTCGATTACAATGCCGCAGTTTAAGGTGTCTCCTATGCAGCTTGTTGCGCTTCCACAATTTACGTATTGGTATTGGAGGCAACAATTTGTAGAGTCGAAACTATTTACAATTGCTTCTAAAGAATCTATATTTACTTCTTCACTTTGGTACCACAACCTCCACCCATTACTGTATTTCTGAAAAGTACTTTTAGCATTGCTTAAATAAATAAGACTTCCCTCAATAGGGTTATTAATGTTAATGGTGTCACCAAGATTATTTATAGAGTGGACTTGTAACAAACGTCCTTCATCTGGAATTTGAGCCAATACAAGCATTCTCATAAATTGTAAAACAAAAATGATTAGAATTTTTTTCATTGTTTAAAAACGTTTAAAAGGTCTAACAAGCCTCATTGATGATTTATTTAAAGTCTCATTTCTACTATTATTCCAACTTGATGAATCATATACTACTCCTGCTATACCTAAGTATACATTAGTGGTTCCACCACTAATAAAACTAAAGTTTTGTTCTTTGCTAGACGACCAATAAAAATCGGTGCTTGAAATTAGTGGTTTGCCTAAATTTGATAAAACAATATTTATGCTAGGGTAGTTTATAAACATTAGAGTTAGCTCATCTTTTGCAGGTAAATACCATCCACCATTGTTACAGGGGTTGTAATTTATACAATCACTTGCTGATGAATAAGAGCAACTGTCGTTTATCGTTATACTGTTTAATAGACCATCATTTTCTGCATAGGAACTAGGGATTTGTTGGTTATATTCATCGCTATTGCATCCGAAATTCCTGTTCCATTGATCGTCTAACGCCATAATAAGACCATGTTCGCCGTCTGTGTTGGTATGTACAACTATTCCACAATCTAAGGTATCACCTACTTCGTAAGAAGGTTTACAGAAATTACAGTTTTGTATAAAATCTTGATAAGAGATTATAACACTTTCTAAATTTGCCAGGCCGACAGTATCTAGCAAATTATTAATTGAAGCCCAAAGTGCTCCATCATACTGATAAACACCTAAATTACTAACGTTTATAATACTTCCTGCCTCTGGTGATAACAGATTTAGATCGTTAAGATTATTTACGTTATGGGTAGATATAAGATTCTGACTTTTTAATTCTGAAAGAATTAAAAAGCTGAAACAAAAAGTAACTACAAATAGAATAAATTTTTTCATAAACATTTAAAAATAATGTATTCGTATTGGTCTGAATGGAAGAGCGCCAGTTTTTTGTGGGAGATATAGATTACTGGCTGAATAGTAGTCCACAGCCCTTGCTCTATTTGGCGAAGTGGTTGTTGACCGGTCTTGGGAGATCAAACGCCGGTGGTTGTTAGCGGGATTGCTAACAGGAAACCCCATACTTACTAATATTGGATCGATAAATTGATATGCTTTAATAAGTATTAGGCTTGCATAAAAGTCAGGTAAAAACCAATCGTTACACCCTCCAGAACTATAGTTGTTGCATACAGCTGCGGCCGAGTTAGGGTCATTGCAATTATTTACAATAAGTTGGGTGTTTTGTTGCCCATTAAAATCGGTAATAGAAGTAACTGCGGCTGTATTATTGGTGTTAACAATCATGTTGTTGCAGCCAAATGGGCCATTAAATTCGTCAAAGGCAGCTACTAAGCCCCATTCTAAACTCTCATGAACATAAAAAACTATTCCACACCCTGTAAGATCTCCTACTGCAGGTCCAACATCGTTTGGAGCATCAGGGCAACAAATATTGGGATTGGTTCCTAGTGCAATAGTAATGATAGAATCTATATAGCTTACTAAACTTAGTTCTTTAAAAGGAACCCAGTTGCCATCAATGAACTGATAAGTAAGTTGTTCGCTATCTACATAAATAAGACTCTGATTGTTCGGATTAGCAATGGCATTCATTGCAGCAATATTGCTTACATTGTTAATGTTTATTAATTGTTGGCTAAGGTCTTGACCTTTTACGGCCATAAAACAAAAAATAATTATTAAAAGGAATAGATTTTTTTTCATTGACGTAAAACACTTTATCTTGAATTAAAAGCTAAATATATAAAGTTAGACTAATGATTGCTTTGTAAAAGACAAAGTGTTCATCTATACTTTTAGTGCTTTAGTCGTTTTTTTTAGCACCTTCATCCAATGTTAAAGCTGTATTCATCCTATTTGTATTTTCAGACAATTTTTCTGTTAACGTAAAAAACTATCTTTGCTGCTAATTATTATTTTTCTATTTATGAGTTACCAAAATATTATAGTAAGTACTGAAAAACCAATTTGTACTATTTTAATAAATCGCCCCTCTCAACTAAACGCCCTTAATAAAGAAACGATTGAAGAGTTAAACGATGCTTTTTTAAAAGCGGACAGAGACAATGAAACAAGGTGTATTATTTTAAGCGGACAAGGAACTAAAGCTTTTGTTGCTGGAGCAGACATTAAAGAATTTGCTCATTTCAACAAAACACAAGGAGCAGATTTAGCTCGCGATGGCCAATACCTTTTATTTAATTTAGTAGAGCAGTTGTCCACCCCGGTTATTGCTGCGGTTAATGGCTTTGCTTTAGGGGGCGGCTTGGAGCTTGCAATGTCTTGCCATATCCGAATAGCTAGTGACACATCTAAATTAGGATTACCTGAAGTGTCTTTAGGCGTTATTCCTGGCTATGGCGGAACACAGCGTTTAGCTCAATTAGTAGGAAAAGGAAAGGCGATGGAAATGATTACTAGCGCTCAAATGATAGACGCACAGAGCGCTATGCAGTGGGGTTTGGTTAATCAAGTTTGCACACTAGACGAATTAATGGAGAGTGCTCAAAAATTAGCCAAAAAGATTGCTAGAAATTCGCCTAATGCAATTGCTTTCGCAATAAAATCGGTAAATGCTGGTTTTAGTGATGGCGGTTACGAAACCGAAATTGAGTCGTTTGGTAATTGTTTTGAAAGCGATGATTTTAAAGAAGGAACCACAGCTTTTTTGGAAAAAAGAAAGCCTAACTTTTAGCATATAATTTGAATCCCCTAAAAAAATTATTAGGTCAAACAGCCATTTATGGTTTGAGCAGTATAGTAGGTCGTTTACTCAACTTCCTACTAGTTCCTCTATATACTAGATATTTTACAACTGTAGAGTATGGAGAGACCACTATACTATATGCTTATGTTGCTTTTTTTGTAGTGATATTAACCTATGGTATGGAAACAGCTTTCTTCCGATTCTCTCACCTGGAAACTGATAAAAAGAAAGTATATAGCACCACGCTACTTTCTATTATTGCTTCCTCTACTTTGTTTATGTTTATTGCATGTTTCTTTAGTCAAGAAATTGCAAATACGATTCGTTTTGGAGATCATCCCGAATACATAAAATACTTTGCTTTAATAATTGGACTTGATGCGATTTCTTCCATTTCTTTTGCTAAGCTGCGTCAGCAGAATAAAGCCATTCGCTTTGCAGTAGTTCGTTTATTAAACATATTTATAAACATCGGGCTCAACCTTTTCTTTATTATTTACTGCGATTTTGCTATAGAAAACGACTTGCAGTCTGCTACATTTATTGAAAAAATATACAATCCCGAAATAGGAATTGGCTATATCTTCATTGCCAACTTAGTAGCCAGTGTGGTAACCATAATTTTGCTTCTTCCAGAAATGTTCGGTAACTTTAAATCATTTGATAAGCTTTTGTGGAAAAAAATGTTGGTTTATGCTTCACCACTAATGATTGCTGGTCTTGCCGGAATTGCTAATGAAACCATAGACAGAATCATTTTACAGTATTTATTGCCTTCAGATATTGCTACTTCTGAAATAGGAATTTATAGTGCATTCTACAAACTGTCTATAATTATGACTCTGTTTGTTCAGACTTTTCGTTTTGCAGCCGAACCTTTTTTCTTCGCTCAAGAGAAAGAGAAAAATTCGAAAGAGCTATACGCCCGAGTTTTAAAATACTTTACCATCGTAACCTCTATTATCTTTTTAGGATCGATGTTATATTTCGACATTATTAAAAACTTTATTGGTTCCGAATTTCAGGACCCTAGAGGTAAGCTAGTCGTGCCTATTCTTTTATTTGCAAATTTGTTTTTGGGGATCTATTATAATCTATCAATTTGGTACAAGCTTTCTGAGCGAACTAAATACGGAGCTTATCTCTCCATTTTTGGAGCCTTGTTAACGGTAGTTTTTAACTTTATGTTTATTCCTTCCATGGGTTTTGAAGGAGCGGCCTGGGCAACTTTAATTTGTTATTTTTCTATGACGGTGGTCTCTTATTTGCTTTCAAAAAAGTACTATCCTATTCCGTATTCTATTTCTAGAATAAGTTTTTATTTATTTTTTAGTTTAGGCCTTTATTTATTAAGCACTTTTGTAGATATGGGAATGGCAATAAATACTGTTTATCTTCTTATTTTTATTGGAGCTGCTATTTTATTAGAGAAACCCAAAAAAAGAGTAATTTCCAATCCATAACTTTTGATTAAACAGCATGCAAACCATTAGCGTAATTAACCAGTCTAAACACGACTTACCACAATACGAAACTACCCACTCTGCAGGAATGGATGTTAGGGCTAATTTAGACACTCCTGTTGTGTTGGCGCCACTTCAAAGAGCTTTGATTAAAACAGGCTTGTTTGTGGAGCTTCCTCAAGGGTTTGAAATGCAAGTTAGACCAAGAAGTGGTTTAGCATTTAAAAAAGGAATTACCGTTTTAAATAGTCCTGGAACCATTGATGCAGACTATAGAGGAGAAATTGGCGTTCTGTTAGTTAATCTATCAGACAAAGAATTTATCGTGGAAGATGGGGAGCGCATCGCTCAATTAGTAATAGCTGCTCATCAACAACCTAATTGGAACGTTAAAGAATCATTGAGCGAAACCATTCGAGGAGAAGGCGGTTTCGGATCTACAGGAACAAAATAATGTTATGAAAATAAATAAGAGTTTAATTATTGTTTTTTTATTAGGGATTAGTCAATTGGTTGGTGCTCAAAACCACCCTTTTTATTCTCTAGAAAAAGCTAAAAAAAACGTAGAGTTTGATGTTGTAAAATACCAAAGTTTCTATTTTGAGGGTTTGCGCCTTAAAACCTTAGGTGATTTTGATGGTGCTTTAGAACAGTTTATGGCTTGTTTGTCTATGAATGGAAAAGACGGCTCTATAATGTACGAAGTGGCATACATATATATGCTCACCAATCAGGCCGAACAAGCATTGTTTTTTATAGAAAGTGCTTGTCAAATCGAAAGTGAAAACGTCTGGTACCAACAACTATTAGCTTCTGCCTTAGTAGAAAACCAGAGCTATAGCAAGGCAATTACAGCTTATGAAAAGCTTCTAGAGCTCGATCCTTTCAACCAAGATTGGTTTTTCGAAATAGCAAGATCTTACCTACTTAGTGGACAACCAAAAAATGCAATCAAAACTTACAATCGTTTAGAAAAAGTAATCGGATTAAATGAACTTCTAATTCAGCAAAAGAAAAACATCTTGCTTGATATTGGCGATAAGAAAGGTGCTATAACAGAGATAAATAAATGGATCAAATTGGATTCCACTAATTTAGACGCCCTTAACGAATTAGCCCAGATTTATTCCTTAACCAACAATAGCAAGGGAGAAACAAAGACCCTAGAAAAAATACTTAGAATTGATCCTCTAAACGGAACAGCATTGCTTATTTTGTCGGACACTTATCGTTTAAATGGAGAGTCTGAAAAAGCATTCGAGACAACTAAAAAAGCATTTCAAAGTACTACATTAAGCATAGACTCTAAGATGAGAAGACTGCTTTCTTATTATGAGCTTGGAACTGACACTACGACCTTAAAGTTTGCATTCGAATTAATTGATGTCTTAAAAGAGATACACCCTACAGACGCCAAGCCTTTTACTATTGCGGGCGATTATTACTATAGGTCAAACGATAATAATTTAGCCGCTTCTAATTTCGAAAAAGCATTGGAGTTAGATCCTAGTAGATATCCTATTTGGCAGCAGCTTATGATTATTTATTTTGATTTTGAGGATTATGAAAAAGTAGCAAGTTTAGCGGATAGATCTTTAGAGCTTTTCCCAAGTCAAACTACTGCCTATTATTTTTCTGGCTTAGCAAATTTGCAATTAAAAAATTACGATAAATGTTTAGAAACTCTAGAAAATGGTTTGTTTTTCATCGTAAATAATAATCCGCTTAAAGGCCAGTTTTACACCGCCATTGGCGATGCTTATCACGGACAGGAAAACCACGAAGAATCAGACAAAGCCTACTCAAAGGCCTTAGAAATAGACCCTAATGACACTTATGTTCTGAATAACTTTAGTTACTATTTATCTTTACGTTCTGAAAATCTACAGCAAGCATTATCTATGATGAAAATTTGTGTAGAACAAAAGCCGGGAGTTTCTTCTTATCAAGACACATACGCTTGGGTGTTTTTTAAGTTAAAAGATTACGATAACGCTCAAATATGGCTTAAAAAAGCAATAGAAAGTGGAGGAGATAGTAGCCCTACAATTGTAGAGCATTATGGTGATGTTCTTTATTTTCTTAACCAAAAGGAAGAGGCCTTAAAGCAATGGATAAAAGCAAAAGAACTAGGCCTTGAATCGCCTATTTTGGACAAAAAAATACAAGATCAGAATTGGTATGAATAAGGCTGTTTTAATAGTATTTTCTTTATTTCTTTTTTCGGCTTGCTCCACCTTGAAAAAATCAAGCTCTAGTGCACTGCCTTATAAGTCCAATACTTTTCTAGTTAAGAAAAGCCAGCAAAACAATCTAAATTACCAATGGTTTTCGGCAAAGATGAGTGGAACCGTTTTTGTAAACGAAAAGGCAATTCCTTTAAATGCAAATATTAGAATGCAAAAGGATAGTGTTATTTGGATTTCAGCAACAGCTCTTTTAGGAATAGAGGCCGTTCGTTTATTAATAACTCCTGATAGCTTTAAGATGATTAATCGACTAAACTCGACTTATATATCGTCGGATATTTCCACGCTTTCTAATCGTTTCGGAGTTAACTTTTCTTTTTACGAACTCCAAAACAAACTTTTAGGTGATTTAGATTTGGAGCAATTAAAATGGAAAAGCACTAGCGATAGCACAAATTACATACTTGCAAACACTACTAAGGGCAAACAAACACAAGCAACTCTAAATCCATCATTTTTTGCAGTTCAATGGAGTCAAGACCAATTGCCTAAAAACAGTATGTTGTTAAATTATTCTAATTTTACCTCCTTTGAACAGGGTTCTTTGCCTTTAAAAGTTTCTTTAAATATTAAGCAAGAAGAAAAAAAAATGCGGTTAAAGTATAGCTACTCTAAGATAGTTTTAGACCAAAAGAAAAAAGTTAAGTTTACAATTCCCAAAGGATATGAGCCAGCACTTTAGATTAATATTTTTATTTTTTTTGCTGGCAAGCCTTTCTGGCTTCAGCCAGAACAAAGAAGAGCTTCAACAAAAAAAGGAGCAGCTTCAGAAAGAAATTAGTCATACCAATACTTTGCTTGAAGCGGCAAAAAAAGATAAGGTACAGTCCGTTAATACTTTAAGAACGCTTCAAAGAAAAATTGAAAATCGAACTAAAATTATTTTAACAATTGAAATTGAACTATCCATATATAGCGATAGAATTAATCAGTTAAAATCTCAAATAGATAGCACCCAAATTAACATTGAGAATAGGGAAAAAGAGATCGTAACTTTAAAAGAAGATTACGCTAAGATGATTTCTTACTCTTATTACAATCGAAATAGCCATAGTCGTTTGGCATTTGTTTTTTCTGCACAGAGCTTTTACCAAGCTTTCAAACGACTTAGTTACCTGCAGGAATATAGCTCTTTTCGAAGAGCTCAAGCTGAGCAAATCTCTAAAGCAGAAATGCAGCTTAAAGAGGAGCTTATGCTTTTTAAAACTCAAAAGGCATTAATAGCATTAGAAAAAAATCTAAAGAGTAAAAATCTAAGCCAATCTATAGACGAACAAGAGTTGCTTGCAATAGAAAAAGCTCAGCAAAACAACCTTGTTTCTTCCTTGAAGAGAAAAGAAAAACAACTTCGCACCCAGCTTGATGTAAAGCAGAAAAAAGCTAAGGCACTTAACGCTCAGATTCGAAAAATTATTGAAGAAGAAATACGCTTAGCTAAAGAGAATTCGAAAAAGTCAGGAAACGTAAATTACGAAATGACACCTGAGCAACAAATGCTTGCAGATAGCTTTACCCAAAACAAAGGAAATCTTCCTTGGCCTGTCGAAAGAGGTGTTATTGTGGAAAGTTTTGGAATACAAAAACATCCTGTTCTTCGTGGTATTGAGACCTTTAATAATGGAATAAAGCTAAGCACCGAAAACGCTTCTTTTGTAAGGGCTGTTTTTGAAGGAAAAGTATCTAGAATTATTAGCATTCCTGGTGCGGGAAAAGCGTTAATTATAAATCATGGAGATTATTTTACGGTTTACTCTAACCTTAGCGACGTACTAGTTAAGGCGGGAGAAACGGTAGAACTGAAGCAAAATTTAGGCGTTGTTATTACTAATAAAAAGACCAAAGAAAGCATCACTGAGTTACAAATTTGGAAAGGCGATGAAAAACTTAATCCTTCTGATTGGCTTTTCAAGGCTTACTAAAAGAAATTTCCATATTTTTGTATTAACTAATTTTTACACAAAATGACTTCAAATCTATTTTTATTTGCTTTTGGTGGCCCAGAGATTTTCTTAATTGTTGTAATTGTTCTTATCTTGTTCGGAGGTAAAAAGATTCCTGAATTAATGAAAGGTGTTGGTAAAGGCATGAAGGAATTCAAAAATGCTAGTAAAGAAGAAAATCAAGAAGACAAAAACGATTAATTGTCTATGCAAGATTATTACTCTTTAGCATCTATTCAAAGCGATCTAAAATCTGGAAAGATTAGTTGCCATTCAATAACGGCTTCTTATCTTGATAGAATAAAAGAAAATGCACACTTAAATGCATTTGTGGAAACCTTTGATCAAGAAGCACTTTCCCGTGCTGAAGAAATAGACCAAAAAATTAAAGACAATACTGCTGGTAAACTTTCCGGCATGGTAATTGGGATAAAAGATAATATCTGTTATCAAAACCATAAGATTTCTGCAGCTTCTAAAATTTTGGGTGGCTTTGAAAGCTTGTTTTCTGCAACCGTTGTACAAAGGCTATTACAAGAAGACGCTATAATTATCGGGCGTCTTAATTGCGATGAATTTGCAATGGGTAGTGCTAACGAAAACTCTCATCATGGCCCTGTTTTAAATCCGATTAACAACGACTATGTTTCTGGAGGTTCTTCTGGAGGTTCTGCTGTTGCAGTTGCTGCAAAATTATGCTTAGCAACCCTAGGAAGTGACACTGGAGGATCTATTCGTCAGCCAGCTTCTTTTTGTGGTGTTGTAGGCTTTAAGCCAACATACGGAAGAGTTTCACGATGGGGCTTAATTGCTTACGCTTCTTCTTTTGATCAGATAGGCCCATTTACTCATACTGTTGAAGACACCGCATTAATAATGGAGGTTATGTCTGGTGGTGATGATTATGATTCTACTGTTTCCACTCAAGACGTACCTTCTTTTAGTCAAGACTTGTCTCAGCCCGTTAAAAAATTAAAAATTGCTTATCTTAAAGACTGTTTGGAAAATCCTTCTTTAGATCCCGAGGTAAAGCAACAATCCTTAGATATAATTGAAAAGCTTAAAGCTTTAGGCCATCAATTAGAGGCCGTTGATTTTCCATTAATAAATTACATGGTTCCTACTTATTACGTTCTAACAACTGCCGAAGCATCTTCAAATCTTTCTAGGTTTGACGGAATTCATTTCGGTTATAGAAGTAAAGAAGCAAATGATATTCCTACAACCTATAAAAAATCACGTTCTCAAGGATTTGGTGAAGAAGTGAAAAGACGTATTATGTTAGGTACGTTTGTTTTGAGTTCGGGTTATTATGATGCGTACTACACTAAAGCACAGAAAGTAAGGAAGCTTATTCAAGAAACAACTGATCAGGTGTTTGACAAATATGATTTTATTATGTCCCCTACCACACCCCATACGGCTTTTGAAATAGGTAAGAAGTCCGACGACCCGACTACCGCTTATTTAGAAGATATATTTACAGTTCACGCAAACCTAGGAGGTTATCCTGCCATTTCTTTACCCAAGGGACAGCATTCTAACGGATTGCCATTTGGTATTCAGTTTATGGCTCCTCAATTTAAAGACAGCAAACTTTTATCTTTTTCAAATCAAGTAATGAATGGCCTTTAGATCTATCTGCTTTTTTATCCTATTCTGTTTTTTTAGTTTTGGTGTTCTTGCTAATTCTAACGACTCAACTTTTGTTGATTCTGAAAAATTAGAAATGAAATTAAACGCAGAGCTTTGGAAACAAGATTCTTTGTGGGCTATAGAGCAATTTTCTTTTCAGGATATTGAATCAGACACCTTTTTGTTAAATGAGTTTAATTATAATAAAAACGACATACCTACTTTTTCGGATAGCGTTTTACAGTCTCGCTTACAGTTTCTAAACGAAAACACTCCTTTTCAACTCACCTATAATAGACACGTTAAGAGTCAGATTGATATTTATTCTAAAAGATACAGAAGGCACGTTGCGACTATGCTAGGAAAAGCCAACTATTATTTTCCTTTGTTTGAACAGGTTCTAGATCAATACGATTTACCTCTAGAATTTAAGTACTTAGCAGTAGTTGAGTCTGCACTAAAGCCCCATGCAAGATCTCGATCTGCTGCGACAGGACTATGGCAATTTATGTATACTACAGGTAAAATTTATGACCTTAATGTGACCTCATATACAGACGATAGATCTGACCCATTGAAGTCTACCATTGCAGCTTGTGAATACTTTACTTTTTTGTATAAAATGTTTAACGATTGGGAATTAGTTTTAGCAGCATACAATGGCGGACCAGGTTATGTTTCTAGAGCTATGGCAAAGTATGGTGTTGATAATTATTGGTCTTTGCGTCCTTTTTTAAGAAGAGAAACTCAAAACTATGTGCCAAAGTTTATAGCTGTTAATTATATTATGAACTATTCTTCTGAGCATAATATTTATCCAATAGAATACCCTTACACACAAGCTTTTACCGATACTGTTACAGTAAATCAGTCTATCTCTTTTGATTTTCTTCAAGAGATTTTAGACGTGGATATAAAAGTATTGAGAGAGTTAAACCCTATCTATAAGCGTGACCTTATTTCTGTGCCTAAAAACACAAAAGCAATGCTTACTTTACCTATTGAAAAACTATCTTTATTTATAGCGAATCAGGATACGATTTATGCTCTAAGCTCTTCCTTCCAAAAAGAATATGTTTCTGTCGATGAGCCTTTGGTTCACAGAGTAAAACAAGGCGAATTTTTAGGTAAGATTGCTTCCAAGTATAATTCTTCTGTATCTCAATTAATGAAATGGAACAATCTAAAATCAACCAACCTTAAAATTGGTCAGAAATTGGTGGTTTACGTTGATCCGAGCTCTGCTCCAAAAAGCACAAAATCTGTTAATTCAGCATCGATTAAAGAGACTACTACATATACCATAAAAAAAGGTGACACATTATGGAAAATATCCCAACAGTTTGAAGGAGTAAATAGTTCAGACTTAGAAAAATTAAATAATATTTCTGCAAAAGACCTAAAGCCTGGACTGATAATTAAACTTCCAAAAGTAAAGTCATGAAAAATGCAATCCTCTTTTTTGTTTGTTTAACTTTTTTCTCTTGCTCTTTTGATAATTCTATCCCTTCTGTTTTGCCTTCTTATACAGGGGCTGTTAACGAAGTCGTACTTGTTATTGATGAGAGCCTTTGGAGTAGTGAAGCTGGTATTATATTAAAAGACGTTCTTCAGGCACCTATTGAAGGTATTTCGTGGAATGAAGCTTCTTTAGATGTTGTTCAGATTCCTAGTCAGGCTATGAGTCGTCTTTTTGAAACCCATCGTAATCTTATTCTTGTCGAAAAAGGGACTTCTTCTAAGTTCGTTTCGGGATCAAACTTGTATTCTGAAGGCCAGTATTTTGCTAAAATCACTTATAAAACACAATCGGACTTGCTAGGCATTTTAAAAGAATACTCTCCTGTTGTTTTGCATCAAATTCAACAAAAAGAGAAAGCAAGAATTCTCAGTAAAATGTATTTCAGTTCTAGTTTTCAGTCTTTATTTGATAAATACGGCTATCAATTAAGTTTGCCGAAAGACTATAAATTAGTTTCTGATACCACTAGTTTTAGTTGGCTTGAATATAGTCCTAAAGACAAAGAGTTGATTTCGGGCATATTTTTATATCAACTGCCAATAAAACATTGGCCAAATGCTACTTCTCTCTTAGAGGCCAGAGATAGTGTGTTAGAGCAAAATGTAAAAGGAGAGCTAGAAGGTTCTTTCATGGCTCTAGAACCTCTCTATTCGACCCAAAAGAGCTATCAAGATGATGGCCTAAACGTAAGAAGTTTGTGGAAAATGGAAAATGCTTTTATGGGTGGCCCTTCCATTACAAATTTTGTGTTAGATAGCGTAAAGAATGTTGTTTTTGTTACGGACGCTTTTCTATTTAATCCTGGTAAGAACAAAAGAAATGATCTTCAAATTTTACAAATTATTCTTGATAGCTCTAAAAAGAAGCATTCAAACTAATTATAATATTTCTTCCAGGGCTGCTTATTCCACTAGAATATGTTTTGTAATGAACATCTAATATGTTTTCAAATGCTACTTGTACTGTTATTGTTGGGCTTATTGTAGCAATGTAACTTAGGTTAAGTGTCCACCAAGCCGGATTACCGTCAATAGTAGCCTCATCAAGATTATCGCTTCCATTTATACTGTATTCATCTGCTCTTTTCCATCCGTTATATAAACTGTAGAAGGTAGCCGAATGATTTTTTTTTGTCCACTGCAATTCACTTTTAGCAAAAATCGGAGGTATATGATCTAGCGGACTGTCGTCTTCTTGTATTACTCCAAATGTTTTATTCAAGGTATTTACCCAAGTCCATTGCTTAGAAATCTTTATGTTCATTTTACTGTAAAAACCATATACTCGCGCTTCTTGTGCATTTCTATTGGCAACAATAGGAAGGTACTCTCCATCGTAGACGATACTATCTTGGCCATTTAAAACAAATGATTGTTTGATTATTGCATCTTTAAGAATAGTGTAATATGCGCTTAGGTTCCAGCTCCAATTCTTATTGATTTTGGCGCTTAAATTCACTTCTCCATTATAGCTGTACTCTGGTTTTAACTCATCATTAGGAACGGTAACTAAGCCTGATTTTTCGAATACCTTGGTAATGTCATCTACGTTAGGACTTCTAAATCCTGAACTTAGAGAGGCTCCTAAGTTTATTGTTTTATTTAATGCAGTTTGCCAGCCCAAGCTTGCTGTTATAGCTTCATTTGTCACATCTATTTCGCTAAAAGGAAGAGAGTATGTTACTGTGTCGTTAAAGCTTGCCTGTACACCACTGTAGTTATACCTTAGTCCAGCACTTAGATAATTAGAACCTACTCCGTAGGGAATCTTATACTGTCCGTATACAGAAAATAACTGCATCGCACTTCCTCCATCGGCATACCTTGTTGGGGTACCCTGATTAGCTGTTGATTCTACTAAATTGTTTTGAAAATCTAGTCCGTAGTTTAACGAATGGTATCCTAGTTTTTTTATAAAGTCGGTTGTGTTTCCAAATACTAATACGTTTTCGAATCTTTCGCTTAGGTCTGCACCGAATTTTTTTGAATGACGGCTTTCTTCAAAAGCTTGAAAAGAGGCAACATTATTAAACTCATCGAATAATTTATGTTTTTGATTATACTGAGAACTAACCGATGATAAGAATCTTTTTTGCGGACCATAATACCATTGTTCAAACTTTGGCAAACCAGCCGATTGATCGTTTAGTTTATCAAACCTGTCTAAGTTGGTTGTGCTAGAATACTGAAAGTTAAAAAGATGGCTCCAGTTTTTTGTGCCGTCGTATCGAAATTTTTGAATCAAATCAACTTGATTATAAGCCGTTTTAAGCTGCACATCTCCTTCAGTAATATGGGCTTCTCTACCCCAGTTTTCATAACCGTGGAATCGGTTTGCGCCCATTTTTACGTTACCATATTTATTAATAGTAAAGGCACTCAAATAGCTCCATTTTTTTTTGCTCCAGCTATGGTCGAAATGTAGGCTTACTCCTTGGTTTACACTGCTGTATTTCTGACTGAAATTGCTTTTACTTTCTTGATTAAAGCTAGGCGACTTACTATGAATGTGAATTACCCCGCCAAGAGCATCACTTCCATATTTTACCGAAGCTGGGCCGAAAATAACGTCTAATTTAGACAGCATATTAGGACTTGTACTTATGCTGTTTTGTAAATGTCCAGATCGGAAAATAGCATTGTTCATTCTTACCCCGTCTATTACCAAAAGCACTCTATTAGCCTCAAACCCTCTTACTATTGGACTTCCTCCTCCCGATTGACTTTGCTGGATTACTACTTCGCCAGACTTCTGTAGAATGTCAGCGGTAGTGCTTGGTAGTAGTTGGCTGATTTTCTTCTGATCTAGCTCTATAATTTGTTGGGGATTGTAAAGGCGTTCCTCTTCTTTCTTTTCGTCTAGAAAGATTACTTCTGGCAACATATTAGGCACCTGTATCGTGTCTTGGGCGAATAGATAAAAAGGAAAAAGAAGGAATAAAAGTTGTCTCATTAGTTAAATATAGTTTCTAGCACTGGTAGTGTTTTAAGATTAGAAAATCCTTCAATATGTAGTCGGTAATATTCTATTAATTTTTCTAAAAGAAATCGTTTGTTTTTTTTCAAAACGGAATTTCCATTTAATAACATTAACAATGGCTCTGTTTCCTCAAAATAATGTTTGTGGGTTGGTTTGCTCAACACAAAGGTTCCGTTAATCATATCAAAATAACCTTCTTTACCGTCCAATGTGTTTGGGTAAAACCCAAGAAATGAACTTAATTGCAGCAGAAAATGTAAATGAAATTGGGCATCTAGTTCTTGAGTATCTAATGCAATCAATGACTGCCAAATAAAATTAAATAATGGAATATTTTCCTCTTCTTCTCTCAAGCATTTTTGCAATACTTCTGCCATAAAAAAGGCAATGCTGCTTTTTTCTACCGCATAAGGTAACGATTGGTATTGGTAAAATGGTTTAGCTTCTTTAACTCTTTGTAAGGTGCTTTTTTCTTTATGATATACGGTTAAGTCCAACAAGCTTAGCGGTTGGTAATAAATGCTCTTACCTTTCTTTTTTCTAACGCCATTAATGATGTATGTCTGCAACCCAAAATTTTCGGTATATACCTTACAAATAATGCTTGTTTCAGCGTATTTGGTATTGCTTATGACTACTCCTTTAGTTTGGTGATACATCTAGTTAATGAATAGTATTTTGGCAACATTTGTCTCTGTTCCATTTTCATTTGAAGTAAATACCAAATACACACCAGTACTAACCCTAACTCCACTTCCGTTTGTTCCGTCCCATACGGCTTGGCCACCTAAAGCAGTAAATTCGCTTACAAGAAGGCCATTTATATCTGTTATTTTTACATTTGCATCTTGAACCAGTCCTTTTATTGCTATTGGCCCATTATAGTTTTCTCTTACTGGATTGGGGTATACCAATACATTATTATGTGTTTCTTGTCCTTCTATCGCTCCACTTTTGTAAGAAATAAGTCCTTTGCTTGTTCCAATAAATACTTCTCCACTTTCTTGATTAATAGCTAATGAGCTAATGTTGTTGGAAAATAAAGGACTATTGGTTTCTGTAAAGTGTTCTAATTGCTCAGAACCATCGCTGCTATATATAAATAATCCTGAGTTTTGTGTGCCGAACCACTTTCTGTTGGCACCATCAATAGCTATTGCCGTTACTGCTTCGTTATTTAGTATTGGCTCAACATATCCATCCGACTCTACTAGTATTTGTTGCGCGTCTACTATGTCTTGCTCTAACACACTTTCTGGATTATAAAAAACTGCAATTCCTTTGTCTGTTCCTATCCATATTTGCCCATCTCGATCTTTGGCCAGCGAGAAGATTAAGTTGGAAGGAAGCCCTCCTTGTCCGGCTGCAGTTGTAAGATGAATATCTCTATCATCCCCACTTATTTCTGGGGTATTATTGTCGTTATATACCAATAATCCACCACCCTTTGCAATATAAAACCACTTCTGGTTATAGTAGTCAATAACCAAATCTCCTAAATGGTCTGCTTGAGTATTATAACTCTGAATTTTATAAGATTGCCACTCCTTTTCTTTATTCATTCTTGCCAAACCTTTTTCTACTAACGAATTTGTAGCCCACATGTCTCCGTTATTGTCAAAAGCTAATCCTTTGACTCTCATTCTTCCATAAGAACTTGACGAAGGTTCTGGGCTTAAGGTTTGTAGCTGCCCGTTTGAGGTAAAAAAATCATGACTTTGTTCATATTCATAACCATTTTCTCCGTATTGTAGTTGAATAATTCCGTCATTCCAACTAGCGAGATATAATTTTTGATCTGGACCCTCAAGTATAGTGGTAACATCTGCAATGTTGCGACCTCCTAACTCATCATATCTTAAGCTACTCCAGCTATAGTTGTCGAACCAATAAAAGCCCTTAAATGTGCTGCTATTTCCCCATATAATAGTTATTCCACCTGGAGACACAAATAATTTCTCGTTAGATGAGCTAAGTGAAAAAACAAAATTTGATTTTGGTCCTTCAGGTTTATACTGTCGGTATTTATTTTGTTGTTCTAATAAAACGAGGGACTTATTTCCTTCTGCAAACCAATAATTATCTCCGTCTTTTATTAAATCATTTCCTTTATAAATAAATGAAGACTCACTTATTAAGTCTAAGTTGTCGAATTGATTTAACCTATGTATTTTACTTCTAGATAAAACATATATCTGGTTATCTATCTGCTTAATTGTTCTTAAATACTCTTGTTCGATTACAAATTGTGCAACACCATTGGTGAAACGAAATATACTGTCTGTTTCTTCAATGAAGAAAAAGTCGTCATCTTTCAACTCTATATTAATAACTTTACTAGTAACGTTGCTAGAAGACCATTTTCGGTAGTCACTTAAATTACTTTCAATTCGACCTTTATAAATCCCAGAGTCTGTTGCAGCAAATATGCTGTCATTATAAAATGCTAGATCGTTTACTGCTAGTGTTTGATTATTGTTTAAAAAATAGGTGCTTTTTATTTCTTTCTTTTCCGTGTCTAAACGTACTATACCAAACGAGCAAGATAAGTAGGCATCGTTTTCAAAAAAGGTAATATTATTAATTGATTTTATTCCTAAGATACTCGCTCTTTTTATGTCGGAAACATTTTCTATTTGATCGTCTCTTATTATGTCAATATTGGCATTTTCATAAGCAACAATTATCAAATCCTGTTCAGGGTCTTTTTTCATTGTACTTATGTCTACGTCTGACAGTCCGTTTGCTTTTGACAAGCGATTTATGCTTAGGTTGTTGGTTTCATAATAAAAGATGCTGTTTTCTGTAGCTAGGTAAATCTTTCCATCCATTTTTGCTACGAATTGACCGCTTTCATATGGCAGATAATCCTTCCATTGTCCAATTTCTACGGCTTGACTAAAAGCGTTAACTGAAATTATACTTACTAAAAATAAAACAAGATTATTCATACCGCAAAATACTAACAAAAAGTATAACATAAATCGTTTAGTTTTATTGTTTAAGACTCTTATCTTTGTACCAATGGCTCCGTAGTTCAACTGGATAGAATGTTAGATTTCGGCTCTGATGGTTGGGGGTTCGAGTCCCTCCGGGGTCACTTTGTTGATTTATACTATTATCAAGTGTATTTCGTTTGTTATTGTGAAACTAATCTTTTTATAAAAACCTCATGAAATACATTGCTTTTTTTTTAATACTATCTAATATGTCCTTAGCACAAAATAATTCTAATCAGTTTAATTCTATCGTTATAGGAGGAGGTTGCTTTTGGTGTATTGAAGCAGCTTTTGAAGATGCTATAGGTGTTCAGTCTGTGGTAAGCGGTTTTTCTGGTGGCGACGTAAAAAACCCTGCTTATCGTGAGGTTACTACAGGCCTCACTAATCATGCTGAGGTTTGTGAGATTACTTATGATCCTACTATTATTTCTTTAGATAATCTTCTTGAAATTTTCTTTTTAGTACATGACCCTACCACTCTAAATCGTCAGGGTTATGATGTCGGTTCTCATTATAGATCTATTATTCTTTTTAATACAGCCGAGGAGGAAAAGCAAATATTGTCTTTGTTAGAGATGTACAATAAGGAGTACTTTGATAATTCTATTGTGACTGAGGTTAAAGCTTTTGAGGCTTTTTATGTAGCAGAAGATTACCACCAGGAGTACTTTAAGCTTAACCAAAACCAACCCTATTGCCAGGCCGTAATTGCTCCTAAGCTTCAAAAGGCAAGAGAAAAACTAAGTAAATTTTATTAAATGCCAGAAGGTCCTGAGGTAAAAATTATGTCTGACTATGTTAATGAAGTGTTAGAAGGCCAAACCATCACTAATATAGAGTGCATTTCTCAGCCCTATCTTGTTAAATACGGCTCTTTGGTTGACTCCATTCAGTCTTATTTGCCTTTTGTTTTTCAAGACTCTTTTTGCGTTGGTAAGGCTAGTTATATCTTTCTTGATAAGGATACTATTTTCAGTTATCATTTAGGAATGACTGGTTTTTGGTCTACTCAAAAGAAAAGCCATGCACATTTAATGTTCAAGACAAGTACTGGACTTTTTTTTTACTTTCATGACACCAGGCGTTTTGGAAATATTAAGCTTTTGACTAGGCCAAAAGTTTTCTTCAACGATTTTTATAATGGAGATTTCTTAAATTATGATTTTGACATAGATTCTTACGCTCTTTATTTATATAACACCATCAATACTTCTAAAGAAGTGTGTAAGGTTTTACTTGATCAGCGCTATTTTGCTGGAGTAGGTAATTATTTAAAGTCAGAAATATTGTTTTCCTGCGCTATCCACCCTCATAAACTTTGGAATAGTCTGTCTTTGGATGAGGTTGTTGCTTTATGTAAAATAAGTAAGCTTATGCTTTATAAGTCTTATAAAGGAGGAGGTGCTCAGCTTAAGGACTTCAAAAACCCAAGTATGGCGCCAGACTTAAGTTTATTGATTTATGGTAAGAGTCACACCGACAATAATTTGCCTGTAACAAGTGAAATAACTAAGGACAATAGAAGAACCTTTTGGTGTTCAGCCTCTCAAACACTGTAAACAGCTGATCTACAGCTTCTTATGGGTGGGCGACTAGGGCTTCTTTGTCGACAAATTTCATTTCTTTAATACATCACGTCCAAAACAGTCGTTATGCTCTTAGAGCTTCTTAAAATCCTTTTTAGCGACATATATTAAGCTTGAGTATTCTTTAGTCTTAAATATTCCGTTTATGTTTGATAGCATTCCAATACCTATAGCTTTTAAAGTATTTCTTCTTCCTGTTTTTATTTTCTCGCTTAGCATTGAAACATATATTGAGTCAAGCCACATTGCTTTTGTTTCAATAATTTTAAATCCTGATTTATTTAATGCTTTTGCCATTGTTGTTTTGTCAAAATGTAAAAGATGTCTTGGAACATCGTATGCTGCCCAGTTTTCTTTGTAATGTTTTGCGTCGTAGCTTTTGTAGTTAGGCACTGCGATTATAATTGTGCCGTCGTCTTTAAGTAGTTTTCTTATTTTTTCTGTTGTTTCTTTAAGGTTTGGTACGTGTTCTAAGACGTGCCACATCATTATTATATCTTGGCTTTTGTCTTTTAGTTCTGCTTTGTCTACATCCTCGATTAGATTCAGATTAAGATTTTTCTTTGCATTTATTCTTGCTCTATCGCTTGGTTCTACGCCTGTTGTTGTCCATCCAGCTTTTTTGCAGGCGTCTAATAGTTCGCCTGTCCCAGACCCTATTTCAAGTAGGTTTCCTCTCTTGTTACCTATTGTTGTTAGTTTCGATCGTATGTTTACAAAGCGCGCTATTTTGTATAGTCTATTAAACCAGCCTTTGTTACTGCTTGTATGAGAAATGTATTCATTAGACTCGTAGTATTTTCCAAGATCATCAATTTTTGGTCTAGGGTTTGTAAATAGTAATTCGCATGCGTTACACTTTACGATTTCAAAAATCTCATTACTAACGGTATTGTCTTTGCATCTTATGAAATCTTGAAATATTGTATTCTCACAGGAAGGACACTTGTTAAGGGTTTCCATTTGTTTGTTATTTGTTTCACGTGGAACATAGTTCGGCGTGAAGGTTAAGTATGTTTTGTAAAATTAAAAAATTTGATGTTCCACGTGGAACTTTATCTTCCCATAAACACTAAAAGCACATTAATGTCTGATGGAGAAACCCCACTGATTCTGGTTGCTTGACCGATTGTGGTGGGCTGTATGGTGCTAAGTTTTTCTCTAGATTCTAAAGAAATGGCCGCTACTTTTTTGTAGTCGAATGAGCTTGGAATTCTTATGTTTTCTAGTTTGCTGACTTTTTTAACTGTTTCGTTCTCTCTTTGAATGTAGCCGTTGTATTTTATTTGTATTTCAGCTTGTTCAAGTCCTTCTTTAGAGATTTTTTTGTAAAGGGTTTTTATGCTCTGTATTTCTTTTAAGTCCTCTATCTTGATTTGAGGTCTGCTTAAGATTTTGCCAGCTCTAGTTTTTTGTTTGACTTCTGCGCTGTCATTGTTTTGTAAAATGGGGTTAATTTCTTGTGGCTCAAGATTTGTTTTTTCAAAGAAAGAGATTGCTTCTTTTGTGTTCTTTAGCTTATTGTCCAGCTTCTTCATTCGTTCGCTGCCTACCAAACCTATTTTTCGACCAATTTCTGTTAGTCTTAAGTCTGCATTATCTTGTCTTAATAATATCCTGTATTCTGCTCTTGAAGTAAACATTCTGTATGGCTCGTCCGTTCCTTTTGTAACTAGGTCGTCTATTAAAACTCCTATATAAGCTTCCGATCGTTTAAGGATAAAGGCCTCTTCATTGTTGCAGAGTCTGTGTGCGTTTATTCCAGCCATAAGACCCTGACAAGCTGCTTCTTCGTATCCTGTTGTACCGTTAATTTGGCCAGCAAAAAATAAATTATCGACTAGTTTAGTTTCAAGACTCAATTTCAGTTGAGTCGGCGGAAAGTAATCGTATTCTATAGCATAGCCTGGTCTAAATATTTTCGCATTTTCAAAGCCAGGTATTAGTTTAATAGCTTCGTGCTGTACGTTTTCTGGAAGCGATGTAGAGAATCCGTTAATATACATTTCAACAGTATTCCAACCTTCAGGCTCAACAAAAATTTGATGCCTGTCTCTTTCTGAAAATCGTTCAATCTTGTCCTCAATTGAAGGGCAGTATCTCGGACCTAACCCTTGTATTCTTCCAGAAAACATTGGAGATTTTTCAAATCCAGTTTTTAATATGTCGTGTACGTCTTGATTTGTATATGTTATGTGACAGCTTCTTTGGTTTTCTAATTTAGGAGTGTCCATAAATGAGAATTTGCCTGGATTATCATCGCCAGGTTGTTCTTCCATCTTTGCGAAGTCTAAAGATCTTCCGTCTACTCTTGGAGGAGTGCCGGTTTTCATTCTTCCGCTTTCGAAACCAATTCTTTCCAATGTTTCGGTTAGTCCAGTAGCAGCCCTTTCTCCACTTCTTCCTCCACCAAATTGCTTTTCTCCAATATGTATAAGTCCGTTAAGGAACGTCCCGTTTGTAAGAATGACTGTTTTGCTTTCAATTTCGATACCCATTGACGTAATAACGCCACATACTTTATTGTTTTTAACGATGAGGTCAGAAACCATGTCTTGCCAAAAGTCTACGTTGGGTGTTTTTTCTAACATTAGTCTCCATTCTTCCGCAAATCGCATTCTATCACTTTGAGCTCTCGGACTCCACATTGCTGGACCTTTAGACCTATTAAGCATTCTGAACTGAATCATTGTTTTATCGGTAATGATTCCAGAATATCCGCCTAAGGCATCAATTTCTCTTACAATCTGTCCTTTAGCAACCCCACCCATAGCCGGATTGCACGACATTTGTGCTATGGTTTGCATATTCATTGTTACCAATAAAACTTTAGAACCAAGGTTTGCTGCCGCCGCCGCCGCTTCACAACCAGCATGCCCTCCTCCAACTACTATAACGTCGTATTTTTCTTTAAACATAAAATATTGATAATCAGTATGTTAGCTTATTTTTGAAAGATAATAATCCTCTTTATTTCTCATTGTAACTTGATCTTCTTCTGCTTTGTCTTTGTAACCCATTAGGTGCAAGTGACCATGAATAATAACCCTATTTAATTCTTGTTCAAATGTAACGTTAAAATCATTGCTATTGTCTAGCACTCTTTCTACGCTTATAAAAATATCTCCACTTATAGTGTTTAACTCCGAGTAGTCGAATGTGATAATGTCTGTAAGTGTGTCGTGATTTAAATATGTATTGTTTTTTTCTAAAAGACTTTTGTCGTCACAAAAAATAATATTTATCTCTCCCAATTCTTTTCCTTCCTCAATAATTGAGGATATTATCCAGTCTCTTTTTTTGTCTTCTTTGTCTAAAATGAAATCCGTTAGACTATGAAAATGTATACTATTGTCTATCATTTTTAAAGTACTGATTTACTTTGTTTTTATAAAATGGAGTGAAAGAAGGTGGTATTGTTCGTATCAACTCCTCTTGATTTTTCTTCTCTTTTAAATAATCTTGATAAGGATTAACCAATTTTTTGGAAAGATTCTCTAGCCATTCGTTAGACTCTCTTTTCTTTTCCTTGTCTTTTTCTAACTGTGCTTTTTCAGCCTCTAGCAATCGGTTAATTATTTGCTCTTGTCTAAGTAAAGTAGATTGAGTTATATTATTATTGATAATATCGTTTTGTGTTTTCTCCATTTCTTCCAGCATTTTATCAATATTGTTTTTGCTGTTTTGGTCTCCACTTAGCTCATTTCTAATTTCATTCATCCTGTTTCTAATCTGCTCTTGTTTAGCAGCCATTTTAGCAATCTCTTTGCTTTGCTTTCCTCCTTTTTTAGTTTTGCCTTGCTTCCCTTTGCTTCCTTTAAGCATGCCTTTCATTTGCTCTTTTAATGCTTTTTGCATTTTTTTCATCTTCTTCATTGACTCTCCTCCCAAGCTCTTAGGTTTGTTACACATTTTATTGCTTGGGTTAGGGTTTTTTTTCGTCATTTGCTTTTGCATTTGCTCCAGTACTTCTGACAATAGCAAGGCTAAATTATTTGCAGACATCATAGCAAATTGTTGCTTTTCTGAGGCTTCGTTGGTTTTTCTTTCTTCCATAAACGACAATGCTTTTTCCATATTAGCATTCATGTCGTTTATCTCACTATTTATAATAGATTGTATTTGAGGCTGTCTTTTGCTAAGTGCAAATAGGCTGTCTTCAATAATCTGTGAGTCGTCCATTAACTTGCTTTGATCTCTCATATATTGAGTGTAAATCGGACTGTTAAACTTAACGTCATAAAGGTTATTCATTAAGTTTTCTTGATCGAAAGAAAGGCTTATTAAGTTTTCTAGAATTTGACGTAAAGTTTCCATGTCTTCAGCAACAGTTTCAGCTTCCTCTTGGGCTAACGAATCTTGAATTGATTGGCTCATCTCTTTCATTTGATCAGCAGCATCTTCTTGTGATTTGGATGCTTGTTTTTTTAAGTTCTTGTTTAGCTTGTCAAGACTTTCTTTCATTTCTTGGCCTATATTTTCTTCTTGTTTTTTAGTGTCGGGTATGTCTTTTTTATTTTCTAGTTCTTGATTTAGTTTTTGTGCTTGTTCTAAATCCTTTTGTATTTCTTCAAATTCTTTTTGTATTTCTTCTTGCTCTTTTTTGAGTTGATCAGAATCTTGGTTTTTGTCTAAAGTTTTCTTTGCTAATTCGTCTTGTTTTTTTGCTAATTTCTCTAGTTTGCCAGCATTTTTTTCAAGCTTTTGTTCCAGCTCCATTTGTTTAAATAACTCTAGTGTTCTGTCGAGCTCCTTCTCCACATCTTCGTCGTCTTGCTGCATTTCATCGATTAAGTTCTTCAACTCTTCTTTATCGATGTCTTCCATCTTTTCATTTAACTCGTTCATCATGTCTTTCATTTCTTGATCCATGATGTTTTCAAACAGTTCTTGAATTTGCTTTTGCTTGTTTAATAAGTCTTGGTTTTTATTATTTATTCGATCGTCTTTTTCTTGAGATTGGGCTTGTTGTTGTTCTATTTGCTGAATTTGATTTTTAAGTTCTTCTTGTTTTTTTACTATTTCTTTAGCCTTGTTTTTTTGTTCCCAGCTAAGCTCTTTTTCTTTGAGAAGTTGTTTTTTTAGCTCTTCTAGCTCTGCTTGAATTTCTGCAGCAAGCTTTTGAGTCTGCTCCATCTTTTGTTTTAGACTCTCGTTTTCAGAGTTTATTTCTTGCTCTAACTCATCTTTAGTCGGAGCTAGATATTGTTTCTTGCTTGACCTGCTAGACTTATTACCATTTATTTGGTCGTTGTCCCAAACTTCAAAATAATATTCTAAACCTTGGCCTGGTTTTATCCCTAAGGAATCAAAGTCTATTATGTGTGAAAATAATTGAGAAGTTTCCTTTCTATTTATACTTAATGGTATTGGCGTCCATTGGCTTTTTGCGTCGAAAGTGCGGAAATTAAAAGTGAGTTTTTGTAATCCGTAATCGTCGTCTATTTGGCCTCTCACAAATCGAATATTATTATTTGTGCTATCTATATATTCTTCTATTTGTATGCTAGGGTATTTATCTTTTATAACATTCAGACGATATATTAAGCTGTCACCATTAGTAAAGCTATTTTCTGCTATAATAATATAGTCTTGCGATTGCCTTACTCTTTTACTAAACAAAAAAGTATTCTTTTCTTTTTTCTCAGCTTTAATTTTAGCTTCTTTTCCGAAGCCCATAAATAATTTGCTAGCATTTTCGGTAACGACTTCCCATTTGATAACACTCCCTTCAGGAACGAATAAATTCCCTTTGTTTTGAAATGATTCGGACTTTTTATTTAAGTAATTTGGATAATCTATACTAGTGTTTATTTTTGAAATAATTGGCTTAGGCAATACTTCAATAGAATAAGTGCCAGAATAAAAATTGCTGGCTTTAAACCTAAAGTTAACAGACGTTTGAAGATTTTTTAGCTCGAATTTAAAGCTGCCTATTTTTTTTGAACTCATAAAATAGGAGTTACTATTGTATTCAATTTCTACTTCACTAGCTATTTCGTCTCCGATTAATTTAAGGTCTATTTTAAAGTTTTCTCCTTCAACAGCTGATAGATTTGTGTTTTGAATTTCAAATGAGAAAGGAGCTTGCTCTATAAACTCTTTATTGTATGAAATGATTCTCTCGGAACCGCCTACTATAACATCTTTATTTCCACTAATAATTAAGCATATAATAATTATAATTGGTAATGCTGCGTACTTTATATACTTTAGGTTTTGACGATAATCTACTGCATTAGCAAAGCGCAATGACTTAAGTTCGTTTGATTTCTGCTCAATGCTTGCTTCAATTAATTCGTTCTCACTTTGGCTTATTTCTTGAAGTTGTAATATGTTAAGAAGTTTGTCCTGAACATCAGAGAAGTAAAGTCCAATAATTCGTGCGGCCTCTTTATGGCTAAGTGATTTTCCTATTCTGGATAGGCCTAATAACGGAATGACAATCCAGCTATAAAAAACAATTCCATTTATCAATACAAAAAGCCAAAATAGAACAGTTCTCACCGAGCTTTCGAAACGAATAAAGAATTCTAAAAAAGAAAATAATATAAAGAAAACGGTAAAGCTTGCTATAAAAAAAAGACCCCCTTTTATCAATAAATTTTGATAATATTTACTGATAAACGCCTCTAACTTTTCAATTAATGAATTTCTCTCTTTCACTATACAAAGGTATGATTTTAGTTCTAATTGAACACTTTGTCATATTTGATTAAAATGTATCTTTGGCTCCACAAAAATAGACATCTATGGATAAGGTAAGAGTTCGATTTGCACCTAGCCCGACAGGGCCATTGCACATGGGAGGTGTTCGTACGGCATTATATAATTATTTATTTGCCAAGAAACACGGAGGAGATTTCATTCTTCGAATAGAAGATACGGATCAAAACAGATATGTGCCAGGAGCAGAACAATATATTGTTGAGTCTTTAGATTGGTGTAAGATTATAGTTGATGAAGGAATAGGTAAAGCTGGAGATTTAGGCCCTTACAGACAATCAGACAGAAAGCATATGTATAAAGAATATTCCGATCTGTTATTAGAAAGCGGCAATGCTTACATCGCTTTTGATACTACAGAAGAACTTGATCAGATGCGTGAAAGAATGAAAAACGCAGGGGTTCCTTCTCCTCAATACAACGCTATTACCAGAACTTCGATGCAGAACTCTTTGTCTTTATCTGAAGACGAAGTACAAGCTAGACTTGATAAAAACGAACCTTATGTTGTTCGTGTTAAAATGCCTAGAAACGAAGAAGTAAAATTTAAAGATATTATTAGAGGATGGGTTGTGGTAAACACAAACAATCTAGACGATAAGGTTATTTTTAAATCGGACGGCATGCCTACATATCACCTTGCAAATGTGGTAGACGATTATTTAATGAAAATATCTCATGTTATTAGAGGTGAAGAGTGGTTGCCATCGGCACCATTACACATATTATTATATCGATTTTTTGATTGGAAAGCTCCAGAATTTGCTCATTTGCCCCTTATTTTAAAGCCCGATGGTAATGGTAAGCTAAGCAAAAGAGACGGAGATCGTTTAGGCTTTCCAGTGTTTCCTATAGAGTGGAAAAACCCAGAAACAGGAGATGTTTCTAAAGGATATCGTGAAGAAGGATATTTTAAAGAAGCATTTACTAATATGTTAGCCTTTTTGGGCTGGAACCCTGGCACTACTCAAGAGATTTTTTCTATGGACGAACTGATAGAATCGTTTAGTTTAGAAAGAGTCGGCAAGGCAGGTGCTAAATTTGATTTCGATAAAACAAAATGGTTTAACCAGCAGTACTTGAGGGCTAAAGACGGACAAGAATTATCCGATTTGGTTTCTCCCTTATTCCAAGAAAAAGTGAGTGATGCTGATTTAGCTGTTATTTGTGAGTTAATGAAAGAAAGAGCCACTTTTGCTAAAGATATTTTTAACGAAAGCACCTTCTTTTTTGAAGCTCCATTAGAGTACGATGAAAAAACGCTTCGTAAGAAATGGAAAGAATCTACCCCAGATATTCTAAATCAATTAATAGAGATACTAGATTCTATTTCTAGTTTTGACCCTTTAACTATAGAAACTACATTTAAAAGTTTTTTAGAAGAGAAAGAGCTAGGATTTGGCGCTGTTTTGCCAAACTTTAGATTAGCAATTACTGGCTTAGGAATGGGTCCTTCTATGTTTCACATTTGTTCTATACTAGGCAAAGAAGAGGTTATTAAAAGGTTGCGATTAGCAATTGAAAGAAACGCATAAATGGGAATAATTTCTGTAAAAGGTATAAGACTTTATAGCCACCATGGTTGTTTGCCCCAAGAAACGCTTATTGGCTCTGATTACATTGTTGATGTAGACATTGAGACAGACTTGCTGGCTAGCGCTTTATCCGATGATTTGTCTAAAACAATAGACTATGTGGTGGTTAATCAAGTGGTGCAAGAAGAGATGAATGTGCCGTCTAAGCTATTAGAAACGGTTGCTCTTAGAATTATTAATCGCCTTACAACTCTTCATGCTGAAATAGAGTATTTAGCGCTAAGTATTTCTAAATTAAACCCTCCAATAAATGGGGATGTAGAGCGCGTTACCATTAAAGAGATTTATAAAAAGCTTGTATAACTCAACAAAAAAGTATTAAATTCGCCATCCTTTAATGGTCTCGTGGCCGAGTGGCTAGGCAGTGGTCTGCAAAACCATCTAC